>Ga0310696_10001880_pt1 | contig 29149 bp, 20 predicted proteins | sample AusTroGonzalo_MG_4_FD_203885 | JGI IMG/M metagenome (GOLD analysis project Ga0310696, IMG submission 203885) | Bovine rumen microbial communities from tropical cattle in Woodstock, Queensland, Australia - Gonzalo_02 (v2) (version 2) | ecosystem: Host-associated > Mammals > Digestive system >... | reverse complement strand
CGGCGGTCTCGTGAGCCCGTTCATCGGTGAAAAGCTCCGTGGCGAAGCCGACTACGACATTCTCGCTGTGGAACCGGCAAGCTGCCCGAGCTTCACTCGTGGTAAGTACGCCTACGACTTCTGCGATACCGGTAAGGTTTGCCCGCTCGCCAAGATGTACACTCTCGGCTCTAGCTTCATTCCGTCTGCAAACCACGCTGGTGGCCTGCGCTACCACGGCATGAGCAGCATCCTCTCTGAACTTTACGATCAGGGCCTGATGCGTGCAACATCCGTGGAACAGACCAAGGTGTTCGAAGCCGCCAAGCTCTTCGCCCAGACCGAAGGCATCCTCCCGGCTCCGGAATCCAGCCACGCTATCCGCGCCACCATCGACGAAGCCCTCAAGTGCAAGGAAAGCGGCCAGGCCAAGAACATCGTGTTCGGCCTCACCGGTACGGGTTACTTCGACATGGTTGCCTACCAGAAGTTCAACGACGGCGAAATGAGCGACTACATCCCGACGGATGAAGACATCGCGAAGAGCCTCGCTCAGCTCCCGCAGATTGGCTAATTTCGCGTCGAAGGTCTAAAGACATTACGCAGAAACGTCCAGCACTTCGCTGGGCGTTTTTTTGCGATTTTGCCAGCCGCAACGCGATCACTTGTTTTCAGATAGCATTATTTATATATTAGCATCACCACCGATTTTTCGAGTGCGTTGCCAGGCTTGCACCGGTCTAGTGAAGCCCCAAAGTTGTTATATCGTTTTGCTATATGAATCAAAAAAGGATAAGGCAATGGCTACCCATACAAAACCGGTCGTATTTCCGAACTACAAACCCGTTGTTGTTCCGGCATCCCAGGTCGAAAGGGTCTTGAAGTATCTTAGGGGCGAACTCAAAGTTCCTAAGGTCACTCGCCCGATTACGTACAAGTCATCTGCCAAATGATTTGATGCTTGAACCGAACAACTTTTCTTTACTTCCTTGCCAAAAGGAAGATTTTTTGGATATTGCCAAACGAGAATATTTTTGTTTTCCTCCATTCGATCCACTTGCCGATGACGATCCAGTCTCACTGGATACATTCTTTTGCAAAGTGGCTCCAGAAGAAGACAGGTTTCATTTTTCAAAAACTTACAAGTTCGTAGAAAATGAATATCCTTCGAATATTCTCGCTCTAGCAAGTATATGTAATTCAGGATTCACATTCAATTCCTATGAAGAGAAACCTCAATCACTACGAGGCGTTGGATTCAATGAAGACTTTCCGAGTATTATGTTATTGGCTTTCGGAGTTAGACTCGATTGTCAAAAACAAGGCATCGGAACAGTCGCATTCAACAAACTCGTTGAAATGATCAAAGAATCTTCCATTGCTGGAGTTCGGATGTTGACCTTGCACCCATTGGAATCGGCAATTCCTTTTTACAAGTCCCTCGGATGTGTAGAAGTTTTCACCGATGAATTTGAGGAAGATGTAGAATCCATGTTTCTCGATATTTGGCAATAAGCCCCAAATATTAACGCACAACGCTCAGCACTTCGCTGGGCGTTTTTCTGTTTACGATTTTATCGTTTTAAATCCATCATCAATTCTAGCAATACGTTTCCATTTGCATCGACACAGGCTTTACCATCTGATGAAAAGTCAGCCAACTGCTCGTTCAGCATTTCTACGAGAACCGGATCCATATTTACGCCAAAATTAAGCCCGCTTTAGAAATTTTATATGGCGAATAGCCATTCGAGGAATACATCTGAATCGAAGCCGACGCGCACTTGCGCATCCGACGGAAGCTCCGCAAGTTTTTTACGCAGCGCGGCAACGAATTCGAGACGATGATCGGGACGCAGGTTAAAGTCAAACCGGAAAACAAGTTTGGCATACGCTACTTTCGACTTCGAAACTCTGTCTTTAAAGACAACTTCCTTTTTGTTCGCATCGAGGAATACAAGCATGCAGGCGTCATCCGTTTCTTTCTTCTTGCCATCGGAGAAAGTATTGTTCCAGGCATAGTTATAATATCTCACGAAGTCACTTACATCCGAAAATTTCTTGATGAACTTTCCATTATCTTTTTTTAGAATCTCCGACTTTCGATTATTCAGGCTGTCCCCAAAAACGAGCTGCTCAAATTTCGTGGCGACATCGGTTCCGGCAATTCCATTCACCGAACGCAGCGAATTTAAGACAACATAGACATGATTAAGAAGTTCGTCGCTTGAATATTTCGAAAAGCGCTTTAGCGAATTGGGCAAAATCCATTTTCTGTTTTCGAAGTCATAGCTAAAACGCTCTTTCTTGTTCCGGTTCTTCGATTTTTCCATGACCATATTCCCGGCAAGCACCGTCAAAGAATCACAGCTCAATTCGAGCGAAGCTTTTACATTTTCACCAGCTTTTTCCCTCGGGTAAACACTCACCTTGTACGTAAGCTTCGCATTTTTACTCTGGGTTCCGTCACCGAACTTCGCCTTGAACAGCCCGATATCCAACGATGGCACATCTGCAGAGAAATTCAAGTCGATGCGGTCAAGATAGCTATCATCCCAAACAATCCAGTTGTTTTTCGTCACATAAACGACTTGCTTGGCGTACGCGACAATATCGAAATCAAGGCCGTAAACTTTAAAGCCGTCAAATTTTCCGCCCGTGGAATACTTGAGCGAATCGAGCGTTATTTTATAGACCAGGACATTCTTTGCATTTTTCAGCTGGATTTTTTTGTTGGCATCGGCACGCGAAGGATTCATCAGGTTCACAAAATGCTTGTCGACATATTTGGCATTTGTATCCGGGAGGGCCTTGTCGAGCAACGCGATATCATCGATTACGACCCTTTTGTTCGCATACTTTTCAAACCCGGCAAAGACATCCTTAAAGGGTATTTTTAAAGCATCGTCAATAGCATTGTCTACAAAGGAACCCGTCATTTTGTAGTAATCGTTAATATTTCTAAAGATTTTTCCCAAGCTGAGGGGTTCATCATCTATCAAGAAGCCGTTTTTTTCCAGGAACGGGATATCGAATTTGTCCAGCACGTCAAAGTCAACGAGTAGCGGCATACTGATTGCGTCAATTTTTTCATCCAGTCTGATATTGGTCTGTACGCCGTCCTTTGTCAGATAGGCTATCAACCGGTCGCCTGCGATACCTAGCGGCCAATTCTTCGTATCTTCCGGCGTCACAGCAGGGAATTCCAACCTAAAAAAGTTGAAGGCAGTATTCATCGAGCGCATGTCACCGGATTTTTCGAACTGGATCTCAAATATGACCGTCGCAACGACATCCGATATCTTGCTCACCTTCCCCAAATCGACCTTCACGCTATCACTCGTCTTGAACTTGAACTCGATTCCGAGCAAGTCAAATGCCGAATCCACCGGGCATGTTTTTTCATCGAGCGTCAACAGGTCGATATCCTTGATTACCGAATCCTTGCCCGCTTTCACCTTGAAGTTTATGGCAGAGAAGAAATCCGAATCTTTATCTATGCCGCGCAAATCCAGCCACAGCGTATCCCCGTCAGAACGCATATTGCGCTGCATGGCTTGCAAAATCCTAAACCTAGTTGCATCGACTTTATTCAGTATTTCATGCGAGCTATACTCCATTCCAGCGATTGTCAAATACTTCTGGATATAGGGAAACTTGAAATCCCAGCTTATCTTGGGGATGGTCGAATCCGAAATGACAACCTCAAGTTTATGGACCATGGACGAATCATTTGTCCTTGGAGCTTTTGTGCAGAACACGACCTTGGGCGCATAAACCGGATCGGGCTCAAAATAATCATCAAAATATGAGGGTTGTTCGACAACAGTTGCCTTGCTCATGCCAAAAGCAAACAAGCAAAACGCAAGAAAATGAAGAAGCTTCATCAGCAATTCCTTGTAAAAATTACACTCAATCCAACAGGAACAAGATACAAAAAAAAGGACAAAAAAGTCCATTTTTATTTTCTCCAGCATATTTCATTTTCGAAAGTCTTGGATTCTTTACAGAAATGTTGACATCTTTGTCCACACCTTAATAAAATTTTCGGAAAAAATTTCAAAAATCATTATACATTGGTGTAAAGATATAAGGATTGTGGATTATAATGGTGCTGGAATTGTATACAGCAGCAGGCAAGCGAAGCGCGCTCCCGGAACATTAAATTCATTAATCTAGCGTTTGGAGTGACGTCACCATAGCAATCACGGCTTAAGGTCGGCGAAAGCTATAGCGCTCTCGATTGCCTTTGGGGTTGGATTAGCGTTAATATATCGAGAGTTCAGTCGCTCCAAACGCTACCAGTTTGCGCCACAGGCATTTTTAATCAATCTATCAAATATTACGGATAACCTTCGCAGGGACCCCGCCGATGACAACGTTGTCCGGGAAAACGCCGGCAACAACGGAACATGCCGCGACAACGGAATTTTTCCCGATGGAAGAACCCTTGAGGATTGTCACGCGATCGCCAATCCACACGTTGTCACTGATAACGACCTTCCCCATTTTCGGAGTACCGCCAATTCGCTTATCGGGCGCAATTTCATGGAAATCGCTATCGAGAACCGTCACTCCCGTACCGACAAGAACGTTTTCGCCAATTTCGATTCCCGGGCCTTCTGCGACGGCCGTAAAATGATTGCAAACTTGCGTCCCATTCCCGATGGAAATACTCGCCTCTTTCGTTCGAGGATTCAGAAAAACATAAGACGTCCAAAAATCGGCATCGCTCTGGAAACCGAATACCACACGATCTCCCACACGCACTTTGCCAAGGCCCTCGCAAAGTACGGGCGTCACGGCGACAATTTTACCTTCAACCTTCGCCGTAGAAATAAAACGGTAAAAGAGGCTCCGGGAAGTACGGATAAATTTACGGATAATTCTAGGAACCAAATTCATTCAACGCTCCAATGGCTTTTATTTTTCAATTTAAAAATTATACAGGCAAATATGTGATTCATTTTCCGCAATCGAGCTTTTTTGTACCAAGTTTTTTTAAATTATGGTCATGTACGAAATTCTGCCCTACACACCGGATCTTGCCGACCGCTTCGACCGTTTTATTAACGAGGAATCCATCAACGGGACTTTCCTGCAAACGAGGCGTTTTTTGGACTACCATCCGGCAGGGCGATTCAAAGACGCCTCTTTCATCGTTCACATTAGCGGAACAATCGTCGCAGTCGTTCCAGGCGCCGAGATAACTTCGGACCATTCCGAAAAGCAGGCATTCGTTTCGCATCCGGGCTCCACATTCGGCGGCCCCATACTTTCAGAGCCAGCTTACCATGAAAGCCACCTGAGCGAAATACTCAAGACAATCGACGCCTATTTTTCCGAGCGGTACTCAAGCATTCGGCTCAAGCTCACGCCCAATATTTTTTCAAGAATTTCTCCCGACCTCATGGAATATCTCCTGGAGCATATGGGCTACACAAGAAAAACGGAATTGAGCGCTATCTGTCATTTGAGCAAAACAGAAGACCCGCTCGACCGTTGCGACAGAAAATGCCGACGAGTTTTCCGCGATACTCAAGGCCATGACATCGAATATCGAGAACTGCGCTCGGACGAAGAATTTGAAACGTTCTATAAATATCTCGAGATTTCAAAAGAGAAGTTCGGCGTAAAACCGGTGCATACGCTCGAAGAGCTCTACGATCTGAAAGACAACCGCATTCCCGAAAACATCCGTTTCCGCGGAATTTGGGACAACGGAATTTTCGTAGGCGCGCTCATGACATTCTTTTTTAACAAAACGAACACGAGGCACGGTCAATACATCGCGGTGAATCCGGACTTCAAGGAATTCCAGCCGGCAACAGCACTTTACGTTTACTCGATGCGCGAAGCCGCAAGCGAAGGCGTTTCGCACTTTTCTTGGGGAATTTCGACCGAAAACCACGGCGACTACTTGAACGAGAACCTTTTCCGGTTCAAGCAGTCCTTTGGAGCGCTTGGAGCAGTAAACCCCAGCTACGAAAAAACATTTGTTTAAAATCAAAAAACTAGCGGTTCAATACGACCCGTCTGGTTTGGCGGTTTTCTAGACTACGGACAATGTAAACTCCATTCTTGAAGCCGGCCGCATAGAGAGATGTCTGCCAGTCGCCATCGAACTTGACTTTTCCGAGCATTTTCCCGTTAACGCCAAAGACTTGCAACTGGGAGGGCAAAGTCATGCGCTTCATTTCAATATTTTGTGCAAACGTAGGCTTGTCGTTTACAGCAGTCGAATCTTCCGCAATGGCATACCACTTGGCGTTTTCGATGCTAGCAGTCGCTTCGGTCGGAGGCGTCGTGAGATTTGCGCCATAGTTCGCGTTATTGAGCATGGCGTCTTCGACCATGCCGTAGAAAACGCCCTTCGAAAGTTCCTGCGAGAAATTGTTCTCCAAATCGCCGCGCAATTGAGCCGTACCGCCAACGGTCCTGTATTCAAGCGACCACATCACCCCGTAAATTTGCGCATTGTCCTTGACAGAACTTTCGTAGATAACCGAGAGCGCGCCGACCTTCGCCTTGTCACTGATGGTCCCACTCACAAGCCAGGCGTCTTCTTCGAGCACGGCGTCATCGCTGATGGTGCCCGCAGACACAAGCGCCCGCCCGCGCACCACGGCGTTTCCGCTGATGGTGCCGCCATCGATGACGGCGAAATCTTCGATGCGGGCGTTGCCCGAAACCGTCCCGCCGTTCACGACAGCATTCGGCCCGACGTATGCCGTGGCGGCCACCCTCGCCTTGGAGCTCACGAGCCCGCCACCGTTGGCATGCTTGGCGTAACCATTTGCGTTCGCAGGCGCCCAGAAGCCTTCGTTGTAGCCTTCGGGCGCTCCGTTTTCAACTTCGATCATGTACGGGTAACGGTAAATGCTGTAGTAGAACTGGTCCCAAAGAATCGTCTGCATCTTTGTCGGAGTCGCCGTCACCGCAAGCCACAAAGCCTTGTCGCTATCCTTCGTCTCGATTTCGAGATTGAATCCGGTCCCCTGTTTCATTTCGCTATAGCGCGGTGTGCCGTCAGCTCCTTCCGCAACAAGCCCGACCGTCCAGCCCGAATTCGGATCCGGCAAAGCATCCGGCGCATAATTGCACCAATGGTATTTTTTGCCCATGTAATCGTCTTCGTTATCGCCAAAGCACTTGTACCCATTCACAGTCTTTTTATCCTGCACGACCCCGCGGAACTTGACAGTCACCTTCCCCGCTACTTTTGGATAAATGCGTACCAAATTGTAACCCCAGCGCTGCGGAGCCCAGTAACTCGGCGAGATATAGCGGTTATTCGAAGAATCGAGCCTGTCGAGCATCGTGATACGTGCATGGCTGCTATATGGATAACCCACACCGACGCTCCGGCGGGTCTTGAACTCATAATCGCCCCAGGCCTTTTTGTACAAAGTCTTTTTTGCGGCCGTGTATTCCAGCGTCGCATGCTTCATGGTCATACGCCCGAATTTTTCGTTCAGGCTATCAAGCGTCCAGCCGTAAACCATCATCATCGCAGAAAACGGCGTCTGATCCATCAACCCCTCTTCACCATCGCGAATCGATTCCGTCCAAATGCGGTTCACTTCCATGGCGCCCTTGATTCCGCCGCCAAATTCTTCCTTGAGGTGTTCCATGAAGTGCCAGTTACAATAACGGTCGCGCGTTGAACCGTAATACAAGTAGGGAAAATTGATCAAGTATTCGGAACATCCCGGCACTTCGTTCGGTATGTACTGGTGAGCCATCCAGTTCGCATGCGATTCACAAATCCAACCCGTATGGCTATTGTTGCCCATCCAACCCGCAATGCTCTGCATGCCGTGGGCATATTCATGCGCAAGCCCCCAACGGTCACTTAGCGACCCCTTCCCGAGCCAGATACCCGGCGAGCAGCCCGCATCGTTACACCCTTCAGCGTTGTCGCCTCCATAGAGCGCTCCCATTCTTTCGTCTTCAAAGACATAGACCGCAATTTTCACCTTGTTGTCCGGGTCACCCGGTTCCGGAAGCGACCACTTCAAAGAATCGTGATAAAACGAGAAAATGTCTTCCAGGATGTCCAAACCCTTCTGGGCCTCATCGCTATAGACACCGACATTATTGGTCGAACCGTCATCGTATTTGGCCTTTCGGCAGATTTCAAAATGCTCGGAAGAAAGAATAAGCGTATGTCCATGACTTTCGCATACAGGTTTCCAAGTAGCCGCCTCCGCACTGGCAAAACAGCCCATTGCAACAGCCAAAGCGACATCCATCGCCCAAATTTTTCTCATATACACTCCAATCCGCAAGTTCATTCCCTCGGCGGAACTTAAAGTGAATATATCCTTTTTTGCACTTTACCGGTTGACGAGAAGACAAGAGTAAAGAAAAAAACGCATAAGGATTCCGAAAAAAACATTTTCCTTTCAGGAACCTTTTGGGATTATTTTTCACATCAAATAAAATCTCCCATGTTCAATAACATAGGAGAAATCATTTGAAAAAAGGTTACAATTTGACGCTATTTCATGAAACGCTTAGTGATAGTCCCGCGCTCCAGCCGCACAACGGCGAAATAATATCCTAACGGAATACCCGCAATGGAAAGCGTCAGGGAATTTGACAAAGCGTTTCCCTGTCGCTGCAAATGTACTCGACCGTTGACGTCCACGATAGCGACGCTGCGCGTTCCCTGCGGAAGTTGCAGATGAAGGATGTCACCCGTTTTTTGCATGCGGAATACAGAAGATGAGCCGACCTTGGTCAAGGATACAGGCCCATCAGGAGGAGGAATGGAATCGTCCGCGACAGCGTACCACTTGGCGTTTTCGATGCTCGCGGTTGCATCGGTCGGAGGCGTCGTGAGGTTCGCACCGTAATTCGCGTTATTGAGCATGCCATCATCGACCATACCGTAGAACACGCCCTTCGTAAGTTCCTTCGTAAAGTTGTTCTCGAGGTCGCCGCGAAGCTGTGCCGTGCCGCTCAGTTTCTTGCCGTTTACCGCCCACATCACGCCGTAAACTTGAGCGTTGTCGGTCACGGTCGAATTCACGATAATCGAGATTGCACCGACTTTAGCTTTTCCGCTAATGTTCCCGCTCACAAGCCAGGCATCTTCTTCAAGGACGGCATTTCCGCTGATAGTTCCTGCAGTCACGAGCGCACGCCCGCGCACCAAGGCGTTATCGCCTATGGTGCCGCCGTTTACAACGGCGAAATCTTCGATGCGGGCGTTGCCCGAAACCGTCCCGCCGTTCACGACAGCATTGGGCCCTACGTAAGCCGTCGCCGCCACTTTCGCCTTGCTGCTCACGAGCCCGCCACCGTTGCTGTGCGCCGTGTAGCCGTTTGTATTCGCCGGTTTCCAGAAATCCCTGTTGTAACCTTCAGGAACGCCGTTTTCAACTTCGATCATGTACGGATAGCGGTAGATGCTGTAGTAGAACTGATCCCACAAAATGGTCTGCATTTCGGTCGGCGTCGCCGTCACGACTAGCCACAAAGCCTTATCGTTATCCTTAGTCTCGATGTCGAGATTAAATCCCTTGCCATGCTTCATTTCACTGTATCGCGGCGTGCCGTCAGCACCTTCCGCCACAAGTCCGACCGTCCAGCCCGACGCCGGATTCGGCAGTTTATCCGGAGCGTAATTGCACCACTTGTAGTTCTTGCCCTTGTAGTAGTCCGTATTGTCGCCAAAACAAGCGTAGCCGTTGACAGTCGGCTTGTCCTGTACGATGCCACGGAACTTGACAGTCACCTTCCCCGCTTTTTCGGGATAAATGCGAACGATATTGTAACCCCAGCGCTGTGGCGCCCAGTAACTCGGCGAGATAAAGCGATCCGCGCAAGTTTCGCCATCCGCACAAACCATTTTATTCAACATCGTCACGCGCGGATGCCTGCGGTAATTGTCACCCCGGCTAGCGTCGCGACGTGTCGAAAATTCGTAATCTCCCCACGACTTCTTGTACAGAGCCTTTTTTGCCGGTGCATATTCGAACGTCGCGTTCTTCATCGCCAGTTTTCCAAACTGCTGGTTCAAGCTGTCGAGAGACCAGCCGTACACCATCATCATCGCGGTAAAAGGCGTCTGCTCCATGCGGCCGTCTTCCCCATCGCGGATGGATTCCGTCCAGATCCGGTTCACTTCGTGCGCGCCCTTGTAGCCACCACCAAATTCTTCTTTCAAATGCTCCAGGAACTGCCAGTTGCAATAGCGGTCTCGCGTGGAACCGTAATAAAGGAACGGGTAGTTGATCAAGTATTCCGCGCAATGTGCATCGTTCGGATTGTACTGGTGCGCCATCCAGTTCGCATGGCTTTCGGCAAACCATCCCGCATGGCTGTTGTTGCCCATCCAGCCTGCGACTCCCTGCAATCCGTGTGCGAACTCATGTGACGTTCCCCAGTAATCCTTCAAGGAGCCTACGCCAATCCACATACCAGGGCCATATTCCCCGTTCAAGTCCTTCACGTAGTCCTGGCCGCCATAAAGTGCCGCCATCACGGAATTGTCGAACACATAAATATTGCTTTTGAGTTTTTTGTCTGGACTCTTCGGGAACGGCAGCATCCAGCCGAGTGAATCGATATAAAACGAATAGACCTTCTCGAGCGACTGCAGCACGCCCTCCGCATCCGAAGTCGGAATAGAAACATTATTCGTAGCGCCGTCATCCGTTTTTGGCTTTTTGCAAACTTCAAAATGTTCCGATGAACGAATCAGCGTAAAGCCGTTGCTTTCGCACTGCGGAACCCAATTGACGGCCGCCATCGAAAATACCGCAGAGACACCAATTATCTGCGGAATCAACTTTTTCATATTACCACCCATTCTACAACTCTGGAACATCCCAGGTATCTCTAATATATATTCAGAGATGGCAAATGTGCAAATCGGGTAGTCTACCTTCTTCCCAAGTTTTTGAAATCGGGAGCGATGACGGTGCAGTTCGTGTCTTTAGGCGCAGCGCGGTACAAGACCAAGTCAACGCTAAAGAACCCCTTGGTCGACGCTGAGACAGTCCAACGACTGCCGGCAGGACAATCCTTGATATCCCTGTTCAATGTTGCCGTAAAGCGGCTCCCCGTCACGCGATATGTAAAATAGTCCGTCGTTAAGGAATCCGGCATCTTGAGCGATTTCGGCCCGCCTACGGCACTGTTTTTGGCAAAATAGGACTTTTGAGCATTGATGTAGAACAACGCCTGTTCCGTAAGGTCGTCGGTCACCGCCTGAGTCCCTCTGAAAACGCTACCCGTCGAACAACCGCGCACACCGAACACAAGAACAAGGACAAACAAAAGCGAGCATCCCACAAAGATCCAGTACTTGAGCTCAACTTTTTTTAAAGTCTTGATCAACTTTTTACAGAATGCAGCAACTTTACCGCGAACTTTCTTGAACTTTTTCGCGACCTTCATCCCCTCGCCCGGCATGCTGCCAGAAAACGACACAGCCGTGGGCAAAATTCCGTCCTGCCACTTGAGAAGTTTCATCGCCACAAGCACACGGCAGAACTGCTTCGGGAAAGCAAGTCCAAAAGCAGCCACAATAAAAAGAACAATACTTACGATGAACAACGCAAGCAATATGTTGTCCGCAGTCGGCAACAAATGTTTGACATGTTGCAGAGTCTCAAAAAGCTTCTTGTCGTCCGAAAAATTTTCTGCAGCGAAACGACCCGTAAACGAATTCGTATAACGGGCAAGCCCCATCTGCACCCCGCTTTTCGCCATGATGCATACTTTCGTAAGTCCTCGCTCGACCGCAAAGACAAACATTCCAAGAATGGCAATCAGCGATGCGATTAAGCGCGTTGTGCGTACAGCGGTGAGACTCTTCATTTGTTTTTCTCCTTGTATTAGGTCGCTCGCAAGCTCGCTATGGGGTATGGGCTATGGGGTATGGGTAATGTATTAAAAGAAAAGCCCGAAGCGAAGCGTGCTCAAAGGCACAACGTGCCGACCTCATACCTCAAAGCATCCCTTCGATAAAACTCAGGGTAAACTCCGGTGCGTGCTCATACCTCATTTCTTCTCCACCAGTTCCTTTGCCATCTTCTTTGCGGTGACAAAGTCTGCCTTGCCAGAACCAAGTTTCGGCATCACATCGACGTTGAACGCCGCGGACGGGAGCATCAAAGGCGGCATGCCGCTTGCACGCAGTTCCGAAAGCACGTCCTTCGGGTCCTTGTCACCTTGGTACAAGAGCACGATCTTTTCGCCCTTCGTGGCATCAGGAATTGCAGTCACCACGTAATCGCAGCCCTGCAACACCGGCGTATCCTGAATTTTCTTTTCGACAGCACCAAGGCTAATCATTTCGCCACCGAGCTTTGCAAAGCGGCTGTAGCGATCGACAATCGTAAGGAAGCCGTCTTCGTCGAGATAGCCCTTGTCGCCCGTGCGGTAATAACGGACGCCGTCCTTCTGCACGATTACGCTCTTCGTGCGGTCTTCATCCTTGAGGTAGCCCCTCATCACCTGGCATCCGCCAATGAGAATCATGCCCGCTTCGCCCGTCGGCAAAGGTTCGTTTGTCTCCGGATCGACAATCAGGAACTGCGTTCCCGGAAGCGCAGGACCCACCGTTCCCGGCTTGTTGTTTACCTGCAAAGTCGTGTAGTCATCGAACAACGTATTTTCGGTATTGACCGATGCCACCGGAGCGGTTTCCGTGCAGCCGTAACCTTCGTAGATTTCCTTGCCGAACTTGAGGCGGAAGGCCGTCGCCAGTTCCGGGCGAAGAGCTTCGGCACCGGCAATGATAATACGCACGGACTTGAACATCAACGGGTGCACGTAGCGGCTCACCGTGAACGCACGCAGGAACGTCGGGGTCGCCACCATGATTGTCACCTTGAATTCCGCGCAAACGCGAGACATCGTCTTAACGTCCGTCGGGTCGGCCACGGCCACAATCGGGCAGCCTTCCGTGAGGTTCAAAAGCGTCGTCACCGTAAGGCCAAAACTATGGAACAGCGGGAGTTCCGAGAGCATCACGTCGCCACGGCTCACGTTCAAGATACAGGCAAGCTGCTGGATGTTGCCCATCATGTTGCGCTGAGTCAGTTCCACGCCCTTCGGCGTTCCTTCGGAACCGGAACTGAACACGATCACCGCATTGTCGTCCATGGAACGATGTTTCACAAACAAGAGACGGATAAGCCAACTCGGCATGACCATGCAAAGCACAAGGAACGCTGCAATTTTCGCCTTCGGGATTTCCTTCATGATATCTTCGGCATAGAGCAAACGCACCTTATCCGATGCCACTTGGGAGTAGTCGTTTCCACGGCCCTTCAATTTCTGCACAAACTGGCGGCTCGTAATGACGGTCGAGCATTCCGCACGGTCACAGCAGAACTTTACGTTATCGACAGATGACGTGTAGTTCAAGTTCACGTTTGTCTTGCCAATCACCCAAAGAGCAAGGTTCACAATCACACCGGCAGGACTCGGCGGAAGCATAATGCCCACGTTCTGCTCATGCTTGCCGAGCGTTTTCTTGAAATAGCCACGGAATGCCATCACGGCGCCCATCAGCTTGTAACCGGAGAAATGCGCACCGTCCGGGCTATAAATGGCAGGCCCGTTCTTCACGTACTTCTTGTAAGTGCGAATCCAGCTATCGGCAATCGGATGGACAAACGAAACGGCATAGTTCCAGGCATCAATAGAAATGCGGCGAATAATCGCACGGATTTCGTTAGGAGGCGTATCCGCCGGGAGCGCTTCGCCGAAGGCAACAGTCACAGAACGTTCAGCCGAGGCACCGAACATATTCGAGGAACTGTAACTGTAGTTACTGCCCCAAAGACCTTGGATGTAGAACGGAATCACCTGGGCATCGGTCCCTTCCACCGCAGACGAATAATCAATCGTAAACGGTTCCACATGCGGAGACTTGGACACTTCGCCCGACGGGAAAATCACGACGGCCTTGCCCGCAAGGAGCGCTTCATGGATCTTGTCCATCGCAATCTTCGGATTGCGGTTATCGATACGGATCATGCCGAGGCGCTTGAGCACGGCGCGCAAGTACCACTTGTCAAAATGGTCCTTGTTGCTTGCGATACACAGCGGACGCGGGGCGGCCATCTGCACCATCGCCCAGTCGATAAAGCTGTGGTGGTTACCGACGAGAAGAATCGGGCCTTCGTTCGGGATGTTCTGCACGTTCAAGACGCGGATTCTGTAACGGCTGAACACAAAGCGCAACAACGTGCGCAACAAAGCTTGCGGCAAGTTGTAAATGGACCAAATGAACACGCCCACGGAAATAACGGCAAGGCCGATAAAGTAGAATTGCGGGCGGATATCCGTGTAGCGGACCATCGTAGAGAACACGAACAGGAACACGAGAAGCACGAGGGCCTGGATCATGTTCGCAAACGCAAGGACGGAACCGGAGTTGTTCGGGCGCGTATTATACTGCAACAGCGCATTCACCGGCACAAGGATGAGACCGCCAAAAAAACCGGTCAAGGAATAGAGCAATACGAGAGCGACCGGATGGACCAGGAACGGCACCAGGAACATGCAAATCGAGGCGCCAAACATGCCGAGCGGAACAAAGCCCGATTCAATAAAGTCCTTGGAAAAATGGGCAGCGACAATCGTTCCAACCATGAGACCCACGATGGCAAAAGCCATGTAGTTCTGCATCATGTTCACAGTCGAAGAACCGGAAACGTCCTGATAGACAAGCACAAAGACCTGCGCCAAGGCCCAGAACATCGAAAGCGCGATGATGGAAGCGCGGAGCGTAGGCACGCGGAAGCCAAGACTCAAGTGACGGCGCACCTTGTTGATGCTCGTTCTCTGGTCTTCGTACTTTACGCGCGGAATAAGGAAGTTGGCGACCGTACCGAGCACGCTCACCGCCGTGAGGACCCACGGGATCACGACCGACTTCGACGTAATGCGGCGCACCGCCTCGTAAGAGACCAGCTGGTCGAGATTGATAAGATTCACGCCGACAATGGCAAACCACGAAGCCGCGATAATGCCGCAAAGGCCAAAAATCTGGAGGAACGCATTGGCGTAGCTCAAATTCCGGACGCCGAACATTTCCTTGATGATGGCGTACTTCGCGGCACTGTGTATTGCAAAGCCGCAGCTAAGCCCTATCGAAAGCCAGAAAGCGACACGCGGGCAATCGACGGTCACCAGGACCGATTGCGCAATGACGAATAGCGTCATTATCAAGGACGACCACGCCATCACTTTGTTCTTCGAGAACTTGTTGGTGAAGAACCCGGCAAAGAACACCATTAGAATATATGGTGCGATGAAGAATATTTGCAGCATGAAGCTCTGCCAGATTTGCCCACTCCGAGCAAAAAACGAACCTGACAAAATCTTCTGGGCATAAATAAAGACGCCCGCCTGAACGAAAACCGTCGCTAGAATAGACAGGAAGAATCTTGTAGCACCTTTAACTTTCCACATGAACAAAGCCCTTTTGGACAATGAATTGTTTAATGGGAAAAATAGAAAAATCACCTCATCAAAGCTTCGATTTCATCGACTTCCCGAGGAATATTTCTCGAAATATTTTCAAAACCATTTTTTGTAATAAGTAAATCATCTTCTATACGGATTCCGATACTTTCCGAGTAACGTTTTCCGTCAATCGTCGCACTAAAATCTCCATAAATTCCCGGCTCGCAAGAGATGAGCATTCCCGGTTTCAAGACGACATCGAGCGAACGGGATCCCGGGTCGCCCTCATGAATATGCTCCCCGATAAAGTGGCTCACCCCATGCGGCCTCTTTTCGTACAGCAGCTTGTAACGTCCTTTCGCCCCCTTTACAAGGCGGCGAGAGAGTTCCATCATTATGAATTCCCAGCAAATCATGCCGATTTCCTTGAGCGAAACGCCCGGACGCACAACCCGCTGATAGACTTTCGCAGACTCCAGCACGATTTCGTACAACATTCTTTGAAGCGGGTCGAACTTGCCGTTGACCGGGATGGTTCTCGATATATCGCTATGCAACGTACCGAACCTCACGCCAAAGTCAAAAAGAACCAGTTCGCCATCGCGGAGCGCTTCGTCGTTCTTGACATAGTGCAGGCAACAGGCGTTGTTCCCCCCGGCGGCAATTGTCGGGAAAGCGAGATCCCCGTCCCCACGGCGCTGCATCTCGTAATTCAGAAACAAGGCCGCATCCCGCTCGGTCTTCATGTTCTTCATCGCCGGGAGCAGCGCACGGAAAGCCTCGTCCGTAATCTGCTGCGCCACTCGGGCATCGACTATACGTTCCGGTTCCAGCACCAGGCGATCTTCAAAATGCAGGTCGGCGCAGCTTTTCACCTTCATCTTGTAACGGCGGAGAACCTTCTTCATGTCGTTCTTGAGCTTTTCGTTGTGGTCCCCCTTGAACTTTTCGTAAAAGAAAGCGTAGGCATGGTCCACCGCCGATTCTCCGGCACCATATGTTTCAGAGAGCGCCTGGACCGTATCCCACAGTTCATCCACGGGCCGCACCTCATCAATCCCCGTCAGGCGCGCAATTCCTTTATCTCCATCCACGAAGCCAAGCCGCTTGCCGTTCCAGAACTCCTTGAACGGGTCCTTTCTCGGCACAAAAAGGGTCGAACAACTGTTTCGCGGATCCAAGACCAAGTAGCAGCCCGCCTGGTTCACGCCCGTCATGTACAGGAACGCCGGATCCTGCACAAAACGGGTCCAGGTTTGAACAAAGGCTTCCTCGCCCCCCGGTTCAACAGGCATTCCGGCAAAAACGCAAAATGAATCGAGTTTTTTCATCAAGGACTTGCGTCTTTCCGCATAAATTTTCTTGGAAACGTAATTTTTGGACGACAAAAAAACCTGAGAATAGGTCAGAACGTCATTTTTTCGTGATTGCATTGCAATTTTTACCTTTTTTAACATTTTTTTTTTCACAACTATATATATTTTAGCCATCAAAGACTAGAATGGAGCTTAAATAATGTCTCTTAAAAAATGGAAATTAGTTCTCGCATCCCTCTCCGTAGCACTTTTCACTGCCTGCGCAGGTTCGTCCAACGACTCCGGTAGCAGCGATACCGGCAGCTACACCGGAAGCAACGAAACATCCTCTGATAACTCTTCCTCTTACACGGGTTATAGCGAAAACCAGGCCGAAGCCGCCAAGCCGGTCGTACAGCAGAAACCGGCTGCGCCCAAGGAAGTTTTCGACGAAAAGACTCTGAAGAAGACCCAGGATGAAGCTTCTGCCGCTAACGAAGACAACCACAAGCTCCGCAAGGAAATCTTCGAAGCAAGAACCAAGCTTGGCCTTCCGATCCAGCAACCTTCTACAGATGCAGAGTAATATAAGGCATTACTCACTGTCTGACAACCTGAAGCGAGTTATTTCAGGCGAACGTGAAACGGTTTTCCGATTATTGGAGAGCCGTTTTTGCGTTGAAATACGCACCCGTCTTCCGGGGCTGGACATCGTCCCGCACGAAGGCGCCGACATGTCAGGCATTCTCGCCATTCTCGACCAGTTAAAGATTGCCGCGCGCAACGGCGAGATTCTGGACGCGCCCCAACTCGAACGCATGCTGGGGCCTAAAGACAGTCATGTCATCGAATCCATTCCCGAGAACCCCGTCTTCAGGAACAGGTTCGGAATAAGCGTCTCCGCAAAGACGCAAGCGCAGGCGGAACTGGTCCGCGCGGTCGAAAAGAACGACATCATTTTCGCGAAAGGCCCCGCCGGCACCGGCAAGACATTCCTTGCCGTGACGCTTGCGGTAGCAAGCCTCGAACGCGGGGAGGCGGAACGCATCTGCCTCGTGCGCCCCGCGGTCGAAGCCGGCGAATCGCTCGGCTTTTTGCCCGGCGACCTCAAAGAAAAGATCGCCCCCTACCTCCGTCCCATCCACGACAGCCTCTCCGAGCTCTTGCCCGCAGAAAAGCTGCGCCGCTACGAAGAGACGGGCGCCATCGAAGTCGCCCCCCTCGCCTACATGCGTGGCCGCACGTTGAAACGGGCCTTCATCATCCTGGACGAGGCGCAGAACACGACGACCGCCCAGATGAAGATGTTCCTCACGAGGCTCGGCCCCCACAGCAAGGCTATCATCACGGGCGACACAAGCCAGGTGGATCTCGCCAAAGGGCAAGTTTCGGGTCTGGAACACGCCATGAAAATCCTCAAGGGCATCCGCGGAATCGCCGAAGTCGAATTTAGCGCCACCGACGTCCTACGGCATCATTTAGTCAAAGACATTTTGCTAGCTTACGAACAGAACGAGCTAAAAAAATAGAAGGGTATTAAATGAACAAGAAAGAGAAAAAAATTCATTTGATTATCGCATGGATTCTCTTGATCCTCATCGCCATTCTATTGTTCCCCGACAAGAACATCGCTCTGCGCGCCGAACGTCCACACCTGGGCCAGCTCAGTACAAGGACAATCGTCGCCCCGTTCAAGTTCGAAGTTCCCAAAACCGAACAGGAACTCCAGACCGAAAGGACGCGCGCCGCCGACAAGGTGAACGCCATCTTCGAATTCAACTTCGACGAAACGACGCGTCTTTTGCACGAACTGGAACAATACCTCAAGAAGCTCGAACAGTACGGCAAGATCCAGGCCGTCATCAGCGCAAGCAAGGATGACGGAAGCGACCCCTCGCTCCAATCGAAAGTCCAGGAGGCATCGCGCATTTACGACCTCCTAAAACAGCGTCTCTCCATCACGGCCATCAAGCCGCTCAGCACGAACGCAGTCGCCCGCGACTCCCTCATGTCCGTGTTCTACCAGATGATGCAGAAGGGCGTCTCGAACACGCTCCTCGCAAAGACCGAAACAGAAGTTACGTTGTACTGCAACAACTACAACATCAAGAGCATCAAGAACCTCATATACAACAAGCAGGCCGTCTCCCTCATCAAGGAAAACGACGAAAACGCCATAGAAATTAGCGAAATCCAGCCCATGCAGCGACGTATCGACGAAGCGTTCGGCCAGCTGCAAAGCTCGTTCTCCGCACAGGGGCTGCAAAGCGCATTCTACGAAGCGCTCTATGCATTCACGAGCCCCAACGTATTCTATCTCGAAAAAGAGACCGAAGCCCGCAAGATTGACGCCGCCAAAAAAGTCCTGCCCACAAAAGGTATCGTCCCGCGCGGTATCGAAATCGTAACGCAAGGCGCCCCCATCACAAAAGAAATTCTCGAACAAATCGACGCCCTCCAGATGGAACTGCAAAAAGAGGAACACTCCAAGACGCTTACCGCGCCCTATGGAAACACGCTCGTCTACGTTATCATCATCACGCTCCTCATCATGTTCTGCCTCTACATGCCCACGCGCACCATGTTCAAGACGCCCCGCCAGCTGTGGAGTTTCGCATTCCTTACGCTGTTGCAGTTGCTCGCATTCTGGATCATCCACAACCTCTCGGGAACGCTCAACAAGCCAGACAGCATACTCCCGGAAGCAATCGACTTCATGTGGCTCTACCCCATCACGTTCACGCCCGTGATTGCGACCGTCCTTTATGACGCCCGCATGGGACTCGCCTTCGCGACGTTCTCTGCCGGATTCTTCGGTATTTTGAACGGATACGATCTTGCGGCAACATTTACAAGCCTTATCGTGATTATTGCCGTGATTACCCCGCTGTTCCGCATGCGTTACCGCGTCCAGTTCGCCTGGAGCATGATTGCAGGCATCGTCGCCGCAGCACTTGCCATCAGCATAATGCTGCTGCTCCGCAACAGATTCCAGTTCATGACATTCTACCAGACGCTTATCGCCGCAAGCGCAAATATCATCATCTGTACTGCGGTCGCCTCCGTGCTCTTGATTCACGTCATGGAAAAAGTTTTCAGCATCACGACCGTGCTCACGCTCATGGAAATGTCGGACTTCAACAGGCCGGCCCTCAAGCGCATCTCGGAACTCGCCCCCGGCACGTTCCACCACAGCATACAAGTGTCGAACCTCGCCGAAGGCGTCGCCGAGACCATCGGAGCGAACTCGCTCCTCGTCCGAGTCATGGCGCTCTACCACGATTTGGGCAAGACGATGCGACCGGAATATTTTACCGAAAACCAGAAACAAGGCGTGAACCCGCACAACAACCTGGACCCCTACCAGTCTGTCAAGATTATCACGGGGCACGTGTCGCAAGGAGCGCTCCTCGCCAGGGAATACAAGATTCCAGAACTCGTCGCCTCGGGAATCCTCGAACACCACGGCACCACGCTTATCCAGTATTTCTTGCACAAGGCTAAAGAACACGCCAAGGAAACGGGCAAGGAAATCAAGGAAGAAGACTTCCGCTATAAAGGACCCAAGCCACAAAGCATGGAAACAGCTATTCTCATGCTTGCAGACGTCATCGAAGCCACAAGCCGTTCCATGACGGACACCTCTTCCGAAGCCCTCAAGTCCATGATTCACAAGACAATTCTGGACAAGTTCATGGACGGCCAGTTCAACGAAAGCAATTTGTCCATAAAGGAACTGTTCAAGCTCGAAGAAGCGTTCCTCCACAGCCTGGACGGAACGTACCACACCCGCGTCAAATACCCCGGACAACGTTAGACGAGAGAAGCGTCATCCTGAAGGGCGTAGCCCGATAGACAACTCAGAAGGCGAGCGTTGCAAAAATGAGTTTACTCATTTTTATAATCGAGCCGAAGAGTTGGGGCTTTAGCCCAATCCAGTAAAGGAATGGGCTATGGGCTCGGACCTGCGGTCCTTTGACGCCTTCGGCGTCAAAGCGGAGCAATCCAATTATGAAATTCGGAATCGTAAAAAAAAATAATTCCTAATTCATAATTCCATCTTCTGCGGGCTAACTGATCGAGTCATTTTTTTTCGAAAAATTCAAAAAAAAAACAAAAAATTCGCACTTTACCCTTGACACACGAATTAAATCTTTATATATTTGGGTCGTTCGGTTGAAAGACCTGAACAACCAAAACAAACCACTGGGGTGGTAGCTCAATTTTGGTTAGAGCACCGGCCTGTCACGCCGGAGGTTGCGAGTTCAAGCCTCGTCTATCCCGCGAAAAACGCTTCTCATCGAGAAGCGTTTTTCTTTTTTCGTGCGAATTTTATTTTCGGTGATTGACACGTTTTGGCTGATTTTATAGCTTTCTTATTGCGCTTGGGCAAAGCCACCCCCCGGCGCATCGACGCAATAATTTATATAAAAAACATAGAAGCCAACGGTCAGGCAATCGCGGATGCAACAACATAACAGGAATCAACCATGAAACAAAAGAAAAAAGTGTATTATCCACCTCAGATAAAGGTGGTCAAACTCAAGCAAGATGGCGCGTTGCTGCAAGAAAGCGTAGTGCATACGACCTATGAACCTTAATGCTATGAAAATTTTTGTTTTTTTTCGCAAAAAAACGCAATTTCGCTTGACAACAAGATGAATATTTGTATATTTGGCTCGTAATCTTGAGGTTGTAGAAAATGTTGAATAAAAAGAATATCATTCTTATTGGTGTTGGCATTTTGCTACTTATTATTGGCTTTATCTGCTTAGCCACAGGCCCGGCAGACAATCCAATAAGTCTCTCGGTTGCACCGATTATCTTGACGATTGCTTACGTTGTGGTTATTCCTCTCGGAATTCTCTACAGCGGCAAGGAAAAAGACAAGTAATTTTTCGGGCGATTAGCTCAGTTGGTTCAGAGCGTCTGCCTTACAAGCAGAATGTCAGCGGTTCGAATCCGTTATCGCCCACTACCGAAGATCGGAAACGATTTGGGGTGGTAGCTCAATTTTGGTTAGAGCACCGGCCTGTCACGCCGGAGGTTGCGAGTTCAAGCCTCGTCTATCCCGCGATAAAGCACTTCTCTTTGAGAAGTGCTTTTCGTTTTCTTCATTAAACCTGAAGAAAAATATGACGAGTAAGAAGCCCCCTTCCTACTTCTAACTTCCTACTGTCTACTAATTATATCTGGAATCCAATCGCGGCGTTCACGTCGATGACAAAGCCCTTGTCCATCTTGAAGTATGCCCTGTCGCGGTCCGCATCAAAGTCGCTCGTCCAGGCGTAGCCCAGCCCGACATCGACCGAGACGGCGAAGCGCCCAAAGAACCCTTCCCCGCCGTTCAAAATTTTCTTGACACCGCCGTTGAACATGAAGCCGTACAGCCATCCATCAAAGCCGCCATCATCTTCGGTCTTTATATGCAAATGGCTCAAAAGGAGCCCCGCCTGGAAATAGCGCCAGCGCTTGCCGGTGACGCCGTACCAGCGGAAACTTTCCTGCAGGCCAATATCGTAAATCTTGTAGTCGTCACTCGAACGGTCAACGCGTACAAAATGCGGCATCGTCATAAGCGAAGACTTCTCGAAAAGTTTCCACTCGAACGTCAAGTTAAACGATGGATAGTCCGTAAGGCCATGGGGCACGTTGATTCCGGCCCAGAAATGCGAATATGGCACCAAAAAATTAAACGGGTGGATGTACAACGTATAGGTCGAATCGACAAGCGAAGCGTCTTCGTCCTTCGATGCTGCCTGTGCTTCGCTGCGGGACTCAGTTTCAGCAGCTACCGTATTCTCCGTTTCCGGTTTTGCCTCAGGCGTGGGTTCCGACGGCTTCGTTGATTTCGCAGACTTCGCCATGGAGAGCACGGACAAAACAAGCAATAAAAGAACGGCTTTTTTCATACTGTACAAAGTTAACTAATTCCATGCGGAATGATATGTAAATTTACGGGAAACATGGATACCATTCCAGCCTAAAGAATTGTGTTTAAAGCCCCGGGCATACGATACGCCACAGAAACTCCACCGGAACGAGAACTGCATCGCAAACGCGAAGTCCGGGAACCGGTAACTCGTGGAAATTTCCAGGAGATTCCACCTAAAAACGGCCCCCACGTACAGGTAGTCAAAATCGCATTCCGCGAACGCCGAAATCGGTTCGTCCGAAATCCAGTGGACCCCCACAGTCGGAGTCACCCCCTCGTCCATGAACCCGCTCAGCATTCCCGCCACATGGATTTGCCGCCAGCTGTAATTCGCAGCCCACTTGAACCGGTGGCGCGTCCAGAAAACGTCGCCCGGGATCCATTCCATATCGAGTCCGTAGGCCATTCCCAAAGTCAAGCGGTTCCACGTTCTTGCAAAAGAACCCTCCGAATACAGTGCACGGTGGAGCGAATCCATCGACTGGTAACTGACAAACGCGCCGACACGATAGATATCGTTTCCGAAGTCGAGCGACAAGTTCCACGAAATTTCATCGACTTCGTCCATCCAGTAATACGAAACTCCATAAGCGTTTTCCGCATGGCGTGCCGGAGTCGAATGATAGCCACCAAGCCCCCGGGGAGCGTTTCCACCCGAAAGTAGCGACGCAAAGGATGCTCTACCCTCGGAGGCAAGAACCGGCGTTGAAAGAAGCTGGGCGACAAACAAGACCGTAGCGACGCCACGCAGTTTACGGGCGAACAAGAATACCGACCACATCCTCGGATTCCCCCACGGACAAAGTGACATACCCGGCGCCAATTCCCAGATGTTCCTGCACGGGAACCCTCACCCATCCATTCGACATCGACGGAACCACGGACTTCCATACACGGCGCCCCGCAGAATCCAGAAGTCCAAGCACCACATCGTGCTCGGATTCCACATACAACCGAAGCGCAGCGCCTTTTTTCGAAACTACGCGAGACGAAAGCTTATATTCGAAAAATCGTTTCGACATTTCCCTTTTTACGCTCTTCCGCTGGAATCCCGGCGTAAACTCGCGACGACCCGTCAAGGGATTGAATCCCGAGGGACATGCAACCGTCCCCTTGTCCCAATAGACGCTATCGAGAGCGTCGTTACGGTAGCAGAGGCGGAGCGTCCCTTCTACGTTATTCAAAAATCCAAGCGGAACCTGGACCATACGGATATCGGGAATCCCAAGCGACGTACGTAGCGCCATGGTGTCCTTACACACAAGGACGGTCTGGAACGGAAGGATAGAGTCCCCCGCCCGGCCCAAAGCGCTACCGCGGTCGCAAAAGCGGAACGCATCCAGCGGCAGCGGGAACGAACTCGCATTGTAGATTTCCACCCATTCCGGCATGGGCTCTTCAGGACAGTGGTGAACCTCGGTCACGCGAACCGGCGACATTCCAGAAAATCGGCCCGGCGATTCCGCCAAAGAACCGTTCGACTCGCGAGCTGCGGAACCCGACCCCGACCTCACGACAAATAACGTATCCAGCACATTGTTCGACGGCGCGGCGTCCTCGGGAAGCTCGGCATGGAACCACAGCGCCCCGCCTCCCGGCCGCACAACTGAGAATCCATCACGCACGACGGAATCCTTATCCATCCAGCCCCCGGCCCCAAACACATCAAGCGTGCGAACATGAACCGACGACGAATCGCACCCCGCAAGGAACGCCGTAACATTCCACAGCCCATCCGCAAATTCCGCAGACAGGCGCCCCAAGGCGCAATCCTCGATGCCGAACTCGTAGTCCGGGTCTGCCGAACCCTTCGTGCCCTCGACAAAAGCCCATTCGTCAGTCAACCCCACACGCTGGACCGACTTCCCCGGCTTCGGCTGCGGGAGCGTCACGGAATCCATGCAGGCACCCGACCAGACATACCAAACGGATTCCCTGGAATTCGGAAGCGAGGTTTTCCCAAGCAAACCGCATGCCACATTTTTCCGTACAGGGCACGAAACCGTATCATGCACGAGAACCAGACGCTCCGCATCCGGCCATGCGAACGCGAGAATTTCCTTGGACTCCATCCGCACGAAAAGCGACTCCGCACGGAAATCGTCCAGACGAATTTCAACGTATTCCCCTTCCGCATCGGAAATTTCTTTCGGATCAGGGTAAAACTCCACGAACATCGGGCACGAATACGTTACCGAAAACAGTGCCAGGCCACAAATTGCAAAGGCCGGCACATGACTGCCATATTTTTTCATAACACCCTCCCGGGTGCCCCTCCAAGCGCAAAAACGCTAGCGAGAATTAGTCGACTTCATAGTCGTTAGGGAGAATATAAGGAAGAGGGTTCACCGGCACCCCGTTCAGCCACACTTCGTAATGGAGGTGCGGCCCCACAGAACGCCCCGTGTTGCCCATATAGCCAAGAATTTGGTAACGATGTATAAACTGCCCCGGAGTCACGGCGGACATCTGCAAGTGCCCATAACGGGTCTTGAAGCCGTTGCCATGGTTCAGGACTATAAAATTCCCAAAAGAGGAACTCAGCTGGGAAATTTCAACCACGCCATCCGCCGGGGAATAAACCGGAGTCCAACGGTCGTTGGCAATATCGATGCCCTGGTGCATCTTGCCCTTTTCGCCAGTCACCGGATGGATACGGGGACCGAAAGCGGAAGCATAGCGACCGGCAGTCGGCGAAATCGACGGAATGTAGCGTAAAACCGAGCGGCTCTGGTCGATATACTTCGTCAGAGCGTCAAAAGACTTCTCGTTGTTCTGGATTTTGCCAAAAATGCGCCATACGTCTTCGTGCATTTTGGCAGTACGTTCAAAAACCGGGGAACTTTTCCGCAAAAGTTGCACTTCCGGCTCGATATGTCCGCCCGTCGATAAGTTACGGGACGCATCATCCGGCAGCGGAAGGCCAAACTTCGCATGGAGCATTTTTTCGGCCTTGAAAAAATCCACCGAAGCAGAGGAAATATAATCCATCATGTTCTGGATTTGCGAAAGTTCCTTGTTCAACTTCTGGCGGCTCGCAAACGCATGCTTCAGCACGCCATCATAGACAGAAGTCGAAAGAATCTGGACCAGAAAAAGAATGAATCCGGTAATCACCACGATCCGCACGAAAAGTCCGCCACGAAGCAGGAACGCAGGGACCTTGACGGTCAGCATCCTGGAGGACTTCTGAAAATGGATGGATGTCTTTACAAAATTCATTTAAGGGAAATTTAAAAAATCGCCCTTTAAAATGCAAAGGTTTTATTCCTTCTTTTTCATTACAAACGCCAAGTATAGGAATTTTAAACCAATTTTTAGGAATTTTAGACCATAAATTTAGGATAACACAGAAAAACGCAACACGAAAGCGTTAAATAGGATTATCTAAGTCTATGAATTTAGAGGGGATGCTGAGTTCCGACTTGATCTTTTCGGCCAAGGCGCTCACGCCGAAAATTTCCGTCCTGTGGTGCCCGCACGAAACCAGGTTCACCCCGTATTCCTGGCAATATATGGGAACCTCTTCCTTGATGCACCCCGTGATGAATGCGTCGCAGTCCATTTCCATCGCTTCCTTGATTCCTGAAACTCCGCAACTGCCGCTGCAGATGGCCACACGCTTGATTTTTTCGGGACCGTGGAAGAACGAATTCTGCACTCCGTGCTTAAAGGCGGTATTCAGGCAGTCCAAAAATTCATTCTGCGTCGCGGGCGTGCTCCATTCGGCAATAACGCCGACCGCCCTCACGCCTTCGTACAGGAACTCATGGACGGGATTGAGCCCCAGGTTTTTCGCGATGACGGCATTGTTGCCGATTTCACGATGACCGTCGAGCGGCAGGTGGAAACCGAACACGGAAATGCCGTTACACATAAGCTTACGGAGACGTTCCGCGAACTTCCCGACCGGGAGCTGCGAATCCCCTTGCCAGAAACCGTTCGGATGGTGGACAATGATGCAGTCCGCCTTTTCTTCGATAGCCGCGTCAATCAGCTGGTCGCGCAAGCTCACGCCCGTCACAATCCGGGTCACCTTGTCGCTCGCTTCGACACACAGTCCGTTTACGCAGTAATCCTTGAAGGATTTCGGATCCAGCAAGTCGTCAAGCCATGCGTTTATGAAAGGCAAATCCATATTTTCTCCTTGTTAATCAAAAACATTCCGGCGAAACGCCAAAATTTGTTCCCCGCCATCCGACTTCGTTTACTTATACATGCAGCCATACCCGGCAAAGTCCTCCGCGTCGAATGCGCAAACTCGGCGGAAAACATTTACAAATCTATTAGCCGCTATAGCTAATATAAATATAAAATTTTTATTTACAACTTTAAAATGCATTTTAGCGTAGAAAAAAGCCATTCGGATTGTTTTCTCGTTGCCACAATCTATGCATTTAACTAAATTTACGCATAGAAAGAATTTTAAAAGTTTAATTAATATAGGAGCCCCAATGGCACATTATCTCTTTACTTCTGAATCCGTTTCTAAAGGCCACCCGGACAAGGTCGCCGACCAGATTTCCGACTCCATCCTCGACGCCTGCCTCGCCCAGGATCCGAACAGCCGTGTCGCTTGCGAAACTCTCGTGAATACAGGCCTCGTCGTCATCAGCGGCGAACTCACGACCAAGGCGGTTGTTGATTTCCAGGAAGTTGCACGCAACGCTATCAAGAACATCGGCTACGTGAACCCGGACCTCCAGTTCGACTACAAGGGTTGCGCCGTGCTCGTCGCCATGGACAAGCAGTCTCCGGATATCGCCCAGGGCGTTGACGCCAAGGCTGCCGTCGGCAAGGAAGACGACAAGCAGGGTGCCGGTGACCAAGGTATGATGTTCGGTTACGCCGTCAAGGAAACCAAGGAACTCATGCCGCTCCCGATCAGCCTCGCCCACAAGCTCATGGAAGAAATCCAGAACCTCCGCGAAAAGGGCAAGATCAAGTGGCTCCGCCCGGATGCAAAGTCCCAGGTCACTGTCGAATACGACGAAAACGACAAGCCGGTACGCGTTGATACCGTCGTCATCTCCACCCAGCACGACGAAAAGGTGAACGGCAAGGAACTCAAGCACTCCACGATCGAAAAGGAAATCATCGAGAAGCTTATCAAGAAGGTCATCCCGGCCAAGCTCTTGGACAAGAAGACCCGTTACCTCGTGAACCCGACCGGCAAGTTCGTAATCGGCGGCCCGCACGGCGACTGCGGCCTCACAGGCCGTAAGATCATCGTCGATACCTACGGCGGCATGGGCCGTCATGGTGGTGGCGCATTCAGCGGCAAAGACCCGTCCAAGGTCGACCGCAGTGCAGCATACGCCGCCCGCTACGTGGCCAAGAACATCGTGGCAGCAGGCCTCGCCTACCGCTGCGAAGTCCAGCTCGCCTACGCCATCGGCTACTCCAAGCCCGTCTCCGTGCTCGTGAACACGTTTGGCACCGGCAAGATCGACGACCGCAAGATCGAAGAAATCGTCGCGAAGAACTTCGACCTCTCTCCGGCCGGCATCGAAAAGATGCTCGACCTCCGCAAGCCGGGTTACGTGCAGACTGCCGCCCTCGGCCACTTCGGCCGCACGGGTGCTCGCTTCACGTGGGAAAAGACCGACAAGGCCGAAGCTTTAAAAGCCGCGGCTGCTGAACTTTAATACAAGTCGTTCAAGCCTCACGAAAGCGACCGCCCTGTTCCAAGTCTTTTACAAGACTCCGAACGTGCGGAAAATTACAAACAAGTGATTTAAAGTGACGGATGCAAATCCGTCATTTTTTTTGTCACTCCCCTTGCCAAACTAAAATTTCATACCTATATTTTTGATATGAAGATGATTTCAGCAATTCGTTTCAACCGTTGGTGGTGGGGCTCTAGAACATAGAGTCCGGCTTTGTTGATTTCATCAAGTGTTTGCAAAAGGCTTTCGGACTCCCCGAAGGCCTTTAATTTTTACCCTCAACCGCTAATTTTAACCCCAACACCTAATACCTACGACCTATGACCTACTCTAACAACGGTTTCTTTGACAAGTTCGGCGGCAAGTACGTTGCCGAAATCATCCGTCGCCCGCTCGACGACCTCGAAGCGGCATTCAACAAGTACATCCACGATCCGGAATTCCTCGAAGAGCTCCGCATCATCCAGCGCGACTACATCGGCCGCGAAACTCCGCTGTACTTTGCCCCGACGGCAACCAAGCTTTTGGGCGGTGCGCAGATTTACATCAAGCTCGAAGGTCTCGCCAACACAGGCGCCCACAAGATCAACAACGCTATCGGTCAGTGCCTTTTGGCCAAGAAGATGGGCAAGACCCGCATCATCGCCGAAACGGGTGCCGGTCAGCACGGCCTCGCCACTGCAGCTGCATGCGCTAAGCTCGGCCTCGAATGTGTCGTATACATGGGCGAAGTCGACGTCCGCCGTCAGCAGCCGAACGTGGCCACCATGGAAATGTACGGCGCAAAAGTCGTGCCGGTCACGAGCGGTAGCCGCACGCTCAAGGACGCTGTG
>Ga0310696_10001879_pt1 | contig 29177 bp, 17 predicted proteins | sample AusTroGonzalo_MG_4_FD_203885 | JGI IMG/M metagenome (GOLD analysis project Ga0310696, IMG submission 203885) | Bovine rumen microbial communities from tropical cattle in Woodstock, Queensland, Australia - Gonzalo_02 (v2) (version 2) | ecosystem: Host-associated > Mammals > Digestive system >... | reverse complement strand
CCGCACAGCCGGACAGCAAGGAGGGGAAGGCCAAACGGAGCCCGTCCGTGCCGCCCCAGGGCAAGCTCGACACCGTGCTCAACTACATCCGCGAGCACCCCGGCTGCCGCTCCACGGAAATCATCGCGCACACCACCTACCCGAAAACCACCCTCGACCGCTGCCTCTCCGACCTCAAACGGCAGGGGCTGATCGAATACCGCGGCAGCAAGAAGACGGGAGGATACTGCGTGGTGGGCGATTCGATGGAAAGTATGACTGAGGAGACTGCGCAGGGGCAGGGGGAAAAACCGGAGGTCAATGAAAGCTTGTAGCGTCGTCGTAGCAAGCTTGTTGCTTCAGTGATGAAAGCAAGGATACTCGATTTATCTTCGAATGATACTCAATTCATATTCGATTGATATTCGAAAAAAATCGAATAACAATCGAATATCAATCGAAAAAGAATCGAATATCAATCGAATATCAGAGGTCGCATCTACGAGGCTACAACGACGCATCTACGATGCATCAACGAGCCTGCGACGACTTCCCCTTCGGCTTAAAATACAACACCCGACTGGGGAAGTCGATCACCACTTCTCCCATGCGCTGCAGCAGCTCGAAGCCGAAGTAGCCGATGACATCCTTGGAGGGGGCTTTGCTGGCGTGGCCGGATGCATCCACATTCGCCCACACATGCACGGAATCCGCCGTGAAATTCGGCATCACAAGACGTTTCGCATCAAAAACCTCGTTTGTGCTACTGCCTGAAGCCCCTTGGGTGGTCCTTGATTCTTTGGCGATATCCAAACTTCCGATATTCAAATTCCGCGCCACATCCGCGAAAAGGCTGACATCCGTGCCCATGCCGGAATCGAACAACAGCTTACCTGAGACCTTCACGCTGTCCGTCAGGTACAGTGTGGCGGGCGCCTCGAAATAGTACATCTTGTCCCGATAAAACAGCTTCAAGGCGTGCCAGTTCCGTTTCACCGAATCGGGCACAACCGGCAGAATATCAAACGACTGCGTTTCAAAATCGAACGCCCACACATACTTTTTGATAAAGACCAGCCCTATCACCCCGTCAACGCTGTCATTGAACGTGCTTCGCAGGTTGGGTGCCGGAATTATCGGGAATTCTTCGCGCTTACCCGCAATCGTGACGTCCCAGTCCTGAAACGCCTTTACCACCTGCCGCCCTTCTGTCCCGATGCCCTCGAACGCCATAGTCTGTTTGCTCTCATAGCCGTAATGATTGTCCACAAACGTGCTGTCCAACCACACGAAGGGCGCAGCGCAGTCGTAAACCATACGGAGGGGCAGACTGTCGTTCAGGAAGGCGTCCACATAGATGTGCGAGGTGTAGCTGTGGAAACGGTAGGGGTGTTTTGGGACTGAAGTGCTGTTTGCATCGCCGCCACTCGGCTGACCGGTGCAGGCCAGCAAACTTCCTAAGAGGCCGAAGATTATGAGGCGTTTCATGCTAATTTTGGACTATTTTGAAAAAAAAGACGTGGTTTAACGGATTGTCAACAGAAATATTGTCATTTCACCGCTACGACTTCAGTAGCCGGACGCGGAAGGCGACATCGAGCTGGTTGATAAGCGCATAGAGCTGTCGGACTTTCACGTTTTTCATCTGACCGTTTGGTTTTTACGACATTGGACAACAGGTTGGGGAAATCCTTACATAAAAAAACGTTGTTTTCGCAATCTGTTGATATACAAATCCAGAACACCTTCACATATCTTCTATCGAAAATGCACGCAACTCGAGTTTGTATCGACCGAAATCCGATGCGGGCAGATTATCGACCTTGCGCTGCAGGTCTGAAAGGCTTATCTTGTCGGGATTGCGTTTGACTTCTGCGGCGATGCCCGTGTGGTCGAACTCGTTCAGGGCAATCAAATCAATCTCGTTCTTCCCCTTGCGATCCCACCAGTTGCCCACCGTGGTGTATTGGCCGGTCTCCATCACCAGAGCTTGGAAATACTGTTCCAGCGTCAGACCTGTGAACTGCTCGTATCCGCGCAGCATATTCTGTTTCAGGAGCGAAAGCTGTCCGCGCTCCACCAACGACTGATACGGCCACACAAAGCGGAACCAGAACCTCAGGAACTGGTCTGAAATCTCTCATAATATAAATCTTCGTTTATATAAATACATGTTTCTATTTTCGATTTGTTATTTACTGTATCACAATCCTTTATAAAAACAGCAAACGATAAATCAGGTTGCAATAGATACAAAAAATTCAAATAGTGGTGTACCGATTATCACTGTTCTCATATTGTCTAAGTTCAGGTTGAACACTTACATATACATGAACGTGTGTTATGAGAAATCTAATGACTTTCATGATTGGATTGATAATATTCATGGATGATATTTATCAATTCGAGCTCCCACTCTTCCAGTGTGATGCATTCTGCCAACTCGTCTTTTGTAGAATAATCTTTTGCCATTTTTCTATTTTATTTTCCGCTGCAAAGATATACAATTATTTGAATTGTTCAATACTATTTCTTGCAAAAAAAATTAATGCTTCCGCACCGCAATCCACCTAAAGTATGTATTCGTGGATTATCCGTGCAGATCCGCGTGATACGTGGAGATAAAAATCTCCGCGTATCGCACGTATCTTCACGTATTCTTTCCTTGTCATTCATCATTTCGTATTCTGCTTGTGTGGCCGACCCATGGAATGTCTATAAAATCAGGCCCAAGTTGCTCGTCGGATGCGACAATGCCAGTAACATAGCGTTCTTTTGATGACTTTACTGTTGGATTAACGGCGATATCCTGAAGCATTACTAGTTTGTTAACGGCATGCTCATCCGTAGTGAATCCTACCGGCAGACGCAACATACAACGCACAGGTTCTCCTTCCTTCATGGCCGGCTTGCAGGCGGGTGCAGCACGGAAGGCCCGATTGATTTCCACCATAATGCCATCCATCACCTGCCGCACAATTTCGATCCGCTCTTTCTTATCTTCGGGGGCATCCTCACCGAGATCGACGTGCGCGAGAGCCATGCTATCCCTCTTATCCTTACTACCATAGAAAGGCGCCAAAAGTACCATTTCTCCCTTCTTGCCACAAACATCACCCCATTTAACATGAGCCGTATCCAACTCCGTGAAAAGAACACGTCCATCCTTCTCCACAATAAAACAGACTGCAAGAACCCCTGACAATTTGTACTTCTTGGCCAATTCAGGGTACTTCATGCTACCGATAAGGTTATTGACATACTGCTGGATGCCACCTGGGAACTGCGGCATTGTATCGGGATCCATACAAACGGGCTCGTCTATGGTTTCCTCAACCACCTTTTCATCGGAAACTTCCTCCGTTTTCGGATGACAGTTCACCATCAGCAAACCGCACACGACGGGGATGAGCGCAAGCAGCCACCATGCCGACACTCTGCGTTTTATAGGCTGGCTCATCATCAGAATCCGCTTTTTGGTCAGCAGGTGGCGGAAGCTGTTGCCCACGGGCATGAATTTGCCCACGCACAACTGCTTGTACAACAGCTCCAAATAGTCGCGCTTGGGGGCGCCCTGTACTAACACCTGCTCGTCGGCAAGATACTCGTGGATGCAACTCAACTCCCTCATACATAGGTAAATGATGGGATTAAACCATTGCACTACCTTCAGTACTTCCAGGAAGAGCAGGTCGAAGGTGTGGCGCTGGCGGATGTGCGCCCGCTCGTGTGCCAATACCTGCCGCAACTCGCTGTCGGTGAACACGTCCGGATTCACGAAGACCGACCGCAGGAACGAGAAAGGAAGGTTGCCGTCGGGCTCAGCCAACACGCGCACACGCACCTCCCGCGTGGAAAGCTCGTCCGAAATAGAACTGCGGCGGTAATACGAGGATGTCTTTATCAGTTTGACAATCAAAAGGATGAAGGCGAATGCGCATCCAACGAGATACACAGCCAACAAGGCATCTTTCCAATTCCAAGAGGAAGAAACCGCGACAGGCTCTGTTGGCGACGGTGTTGCAGCCTGCACCGGCTCGGTTGAGGCTTCTTGGATCTCGATTTGCGGCACGACGGTTTCCTCGGGCATCTGGATTTGCTGCACGTAGGCGCTCACGCGGGCGGCCTGCGGAACTTTCGTCTCGATGGAAACGAAGGGGATGATCATGGCAACAATCAATGTGCCAATGAGATAGAATCGGCGCAAACGGAACAGATTGCTCCTGCGCAAGGTGGCGGCATACAGCCCGAAAAAGAGGGCGATGGCGACAGCGGAAAAAAGGATCGTTTTCATAAGGCATCGTTTTTTTCGTTAGAATTGTCGGAGGGCACCGCGTCAATCATGCGGCGGATTTCGTCTAGGTCCTCCATCGAGATGTCCTTGTTCTGGGCGAAAAAAGAGACCATCGACTTGAAGGAGTTGTCGAAATAGTGCTGCACGAAGTGCTGCATGAACGCTTCCGAATACTGTTCCTTGCTGACCAGCGGGTAGTAGCGATTCGCCTTCCCGAAGGTCTCGTGGCCCACAAACCCCTTCTTTTCGAGGATTCGCACCACGGTCAACACGGTGTTGTACGCGGGTTTCGGCTCGGGGAAATTGGCGAGCAAATCGGCGGCGAACCCCTGCCCGATCTTCCACAACACCTGCATGACTTGTTCTTCTGCTTTTGTTAATTCTCTCATTGTTATATTTTATTGGTTAATGTTCATTGCTCGTTTATCGTTCGTTCATCGCATCATTCATTGTTCATTCATCGTATCATTCATCGTCATCCGATCCCAGGGCTCACTACGTTCACCCTGGGCTGACATACGTCGGGCTTGCAGCCCTCTTGGAAGGTGTTTGAATAACGCGGCAAAAATACAATTTATTATTTAATTATACAACTAAAAAATTAGTTTTGTGATTTTTTTTGTTTCATGGATAAAAAATGAAAAGGGTCGAGAGACCCTTTTCGTCAATGTGTATCGGGCTTGTGCGAGACAGGCGTTAGTGTGATTGCCACTGTAGATATGACGCGAAAAAAGCAAATGGTTGCAGTTTGTTAAAAACTTTTTTTCGGCACACGTATATCGTGCTGAAGTTCGTCAGAAACAGCTTGCCAACCTTGCTAACTTCTAACTGTCTCCACCGGCTCGAACCGCAGCGACAGCGCCGACTGTACTGTAACGACCAACACCGTGAGCGCCAGCAGGATAAGGTAGGCGATGACGAAGAGCCAGACCGTGATAGGCGCGTGGCAGACGAACAGCTTCAGCCAATGGCCGATCAGCAGGAGGCTGACGGGCACGGAGAGCAGGAAGGCGATGGTGCAGATGAGGGCGTACTTGCCGTTGGCGCGGACAAGCAGCTGTCCCGTGGAGGAGCCGAAGATCTGCCGCAAGCCCAACTCGGGACGGCGGTAGGTCATCTCCAACAGCAGCATTCCCGCCACGCCCATCAGCGCGAGCAGCACCGCGATGCCGCAGAGGATGAACATCCCCTTTGAGAGGCCGGCCTCTTTGGCGTAGCATTTCTCCAAGTCTTGCTCCAAGGTACTGATTTTCAATTCGCTATTGTCACCGAAATCCTGGGCTAATCTGCGGAAGCCTTGCACCAAAGCGGCGGTGTCGGCACTGTCGTCGTACTTCACGAAGAAGTGTCCCGATACCATTCCATACTTGCCGGCGAGCTCCAACGCCATCGGCTGGATGGTGTCGTAGAGCGGACGGAAATGGAAGTCGTGTGAGAAGCCCACAATCCGTGTCTCCATCAGCCCTTCGCAGAAGTCGTAATACCAGTTCAACTGCAGATGATACTGTTCCTGCGCTTTTCGGTTGAAAATCACATAACGCATTGTATCCGCCGTATCGAACTTCTCGAATGGGGTCCCGTCGGCCATCTTGATACCGAAAAAGTTCAGGAAATTCGGTGCCACGCTCATCACGTTGAAGATCGCAGTCGTGGCGGAATCGCCCTCGGCCGTCCACATCGGGCGCCCGAATATCTGATAACCCTGATGGAGAATGTTGTGCGAAGCAAACGTCACGTCGCTTACGCCGGGTAGCTTTTTCAGCGCAGCAGCAAATTCATCTGTCCGTGGGTGACTGATATCCGAGCTGAAGTTCAGGATGTTATGCGTCTGATAGCCCATATCGTAGAGCTTCAGGAAGTTCTTCTGGATCTGCACGAAAAGGGCGCAGGTGAGGATGACGGCGGCCAAGAAGAACTGGATGCCGACAAAGCACGTGCGCAGCCGCATTCCCATCTTGGTGAAACCGTAACTGCCCTTCAGCGCGACATCTGGGGAGACAACGGTGACCATACGTGTCGGGTATATGGAGACGACAACTCCGACAATGATGGACAACAATAAGGTCATGAGTATGATAGAGACATTGCCGGATAAGGTGACCGGATTGGACAGCATCGGGATTTCGGGCAGGCGGGTGCAGAGCAGGAAGACGATGAAGGCGATGAGGAAGGCCAGAAGCGAGAGGGTGATATAGCCCTTCGCCATCGACCACCATATTCCGCCATCCGACTCACCGAGCACCTTGCGCGTGTTCACGCGCCGCATGCGCAGGGGTGCCTCCGCAATCGCGAAGTTGGCGAAGTTGAGGAAGGCGATAATCAGCACCGCCCAGGCGATGCCGGCCAGACAGTTGGTCACGAAACGGCTCACGGTTTTGTAATCGGATTCCGCATCCGTTTCGAAACGGATATCTTTGGCTGCAACCAAGCGTACCACCGGTGCACCGGTCCGTGCCTGCGCCTTCTGGAACCATTCGTAATGGGCGGTAATCCGCTCTGCCAACGTCTCCTCCGACGTGCCCGGTTTCAGCTTCACATAGAAGCACCCCATCGGATCCGGGTTTTCCATCTTGGCCTTCACCATCACGGGCACCTGGTCGGCAGAATCCGTGGAAGCCCTGAGTCTCAGTATTTTCGTATGCCCAGCCTTTGTTCTCATGTTTATATTGGATCCGGCTGTGAGCGAGGATTCCGCCTCATTCTCGGTTTCGCTGCAAAGATTTAACCTTGTGAACAGCGTGTCGGATTCCATTCGAGTGATGGAAGCCCAATAATCGAACGGTTCCGGCCACGGCCACAACGCATTGAGGGAGTCCCGGTTGACACTCACAACCTCATATACCAAGCGAGGCGGATTGAAAAAGACCACCGGATTCCCGATAGAGTTGTTCTCGGGCAGATCCTGATAGACTGCGACCACCCGATACCGCAGGAGCGTATCTTCTTCGGGCTCCAAGAGCTTTTTGTCGCGGTATTCCAGCACAAGATAATCGCCAACGGCATTCCCTTTCGGAAAAAGTTTGTCAGCCAACGACTTCGGCAGTACGACCTCGTGGTCCGTGTCCAAATCGGCAAAGTCGCCCGCCACGCACTTGAGCCCGAAAAACGGGAAGAAGCTCGTGTCATAAATCCGGACGAAAGCGATATTGTCAAGGTCTTTCACCGGATTATGCAGCATATAGTAATCGTATCCGTACAGGTTGTGGAACGAGCTTATCGCCTCCACCTCTTCCTGACTGTTGAGGAATGCGGCAAGATTTCTTTGTGTGACGTAATCGGAGAATCCTTGTCCGATGTAGTTGTCCTCCACGCGGTACATCCGTTCGGAGTCCGCGAAGCAGCGGTTGTAGCGGCGGTCGTAGCGGACCTGCGCCATGAGGATCATGAAGACGGCCAGGGCGGTGGCGAGGCCGAGGAGGGTGAGGATTTTTGGGGTGTGTTTCATATTCTTGGGTTGGTTTTTCGTTCTTGACTGGCCCCACACTGCGGCTATCGCCTTGTGTGGGGTTATTAGCGCTTCGCGCGTTTTGTCCCTTCGGGACTGCTCAAGGAATATGTCTTATATCACTTCCGCAGGATCCTCCCGCAACGTCCGTAGCGTCTGCCAGGCGGTGATCGCCAGTGCGAGGAGGGTGATGGTGAGGAAGACGGCGAGGAAGACCCAGACGGGGATGTCGGCTTTGTAGGCGAAGTGTTGTTGCCATTTGCGAAAGAGGCTGACGGCCAAGGGCGCGGCGGTCGCAAAGGTGATGATGCAGATGATGAGTTGGTTGCGGATCATTTGCCAGAGCTGGTTGCCGGTGGAGGCGCCATAGACGCGGCGCAGACTCAGTTCGCGGCGACGGTACGTGCAGTCTAACATCACCATGCCGATCAGTCCGGTGAGCGTGACGAACAACGTGGCCGCCCCGAACAGCGCCATCAGCTTGGCGAAGTCGTCCTCTTTTTGGTATTCTTTGCCAATGGCATCTTTCAACGAACCGAGAGTCTCGATGTGAACCGAGTGGTCACCCAATGTGTCTATACTGTCTAACGAAGATTGGACAACATCTTGATTTGCAGATTGTCTCAATTTAACATAGACGTATGGCTTACTGAAAATTTTATCAGGAAGAAAACTCGCGACATAGATGCACGGCTCCACGTCGTTGACGAGCGGCATGTTGTGGAAATCGGGCACAATGCCATCAATGCCGGAATTCCGTCGGTTCGAATCTATCTCCCACTGCTTCACCTCTTTCAGAGCTGCCTCATTGATGATTCGACCTTCGTGCAAACCAACGCATACTTCATCGAAATTTTTTCCCTCTAACATGTTGATACCGAAAAAGGTAAAGAAGTTGACCGATACACGTCGTTTTGGAAGACTCACCGTTTCATCGCCCACACGAATACCCCATCGACTAAACCATCCGTCATGTCCGAGAACTGGATCCTCCGACCATGTGACATCCGCAATCCCTTCCAACTTGCTCAATTCGCTCTTCAAGTGCTCCATATCTTTCGATGTGAGCGCATTGACCAGATCTACATCTTCCGAAGACGAAACATTTGTTTTAACAAGTCGGGTCATATAAATGTTTTCCGTTTCAAAACCCAAATCGGTGGTTTTCATGTAATGGTTTTGCACGAAAACCAATGTCATGAAGAGGATGATGGCAAACGAGGCGAAGAACTGCACCACAGAGGCTGGTGTGGTCTGCATGCGAAGCAGCACTTTGCGCCACTTGCCGTATTTCTGCGGGGTGGCGAGCTGACTCTTCAACGCCGAATCGATGTTGGTGGCGGCGGTAGTGTAGAAGACCGGATAGAGCGAGGCGACTACGGCCACCAAGAGGGTGACGGCGGCGGAAAGCCATACCACAGGCATATTGTCCGCCAGCTTCAGACTGATGGTCACGAACGGAATCACCTTCGAGCGGGCACACACCTCCACGATGACCAGCGCGAGGAGGAATGCGATGACAGCGGAGAGCAGGAACCGCCCGAACATCTCCCACCGCAACTGCGCGTTGGAGCAACCCTCGATCTTGCGGATGTTCGTCTTGCGCAGGAACATCGGCACGGTGGCGACAGCGTAGTTGGTGAAGTTCAGGAATGCAAGCAGCAACAACACGATACCGAACACACTCAGCACTTTGGAAGCGGTCGTGAACTGCTGCGCTTCCAAATTCCAGAAGTTGTTGGGAGAATTATAGTTGTCGTGCAAAGACCACATCATCACATTGTCGATTTCCTGCGGCGCATCTTTATACTTTAGTTTATATTCCGCATAGCTTAATGCCTCGTCGCCGGTGGTGTCAGCATTGTCCCAAAAGGCGTGATATGCCGATTGATAACGGTCCATCATCTTTTCTTTCAAGACATTAACCTTCGTTGTATCTTTCACTTTCACATACAAATTACCATAAAAGATGCCAGGAGGATAGTGCCGTACGACAGTATAGTCATACAGGGAGCTGTTCTGCGGCAGATCTTTGTAAACAGCAATCACCGTGAGGGTATCGAGATCTCGCACTGTTCGTTCTTGATTATCGTTCGGACTCAAGATAATCCGTTGTCCAATTGCATTTCCTTTAGGGAAAAGTGTTTTCGCTAACCTATTGGAAATCACCGCATTCCTAAAATCGTTAAATTTTTCCAAACTTCCCTCTTTAATATCAATGCCGAAAAAGGAAAAGTAGGAGAGATTGGTCATTTGTATCTTAGAGATAGTGTCGGGTGCGGTGCTGTTCTCCGCGGTCACCCGTTGCCAACCATAGCCGTAACCGCTTAATGTGCAGACATCCTCAATCTCTTCTAAAGGTTGCCCCGAGGATTGAACTTGGCTGTCACCATTCAGAGAAAATCCCGTAAGCAACTGATAATCTGCTTCTCCTGATTGAACAGAACTCTCTACCGTATCGTTGCCTAAGTACATGTTTTTCATGAGCCACACCGAGTAGATGCGGTCTGCTCCGGGATAGGATTTGTCGTAGCGGAGGTCGTAGTACCGGACCATGGCCACGATGAGGAAGGCGGCGATGGCGACCGCCAGTCCGAGGATGTTGAGGATTGTTGCTGTGCGGGTGGGGTTTTTCATATTGGGTTTGGTTTTTGGTTCTTGACTGGCCCCACATTGCACTTCGCTTTTGGGGGCTGCTCAGCCCCACACTGCGCGACTTCGTCGCTTATGTGGGGTTAATTGCGCTTCGCGCGTTTTGCCTCTTCGAGGCTGCTCAAGGAAGGTGTTTCCTTGTATGTCCTAGGGCTCGACTTCGTCTCACCATAGGTTAACATAGGTCGGGCTTTCAGCCCTTTTTGGAATGATGTTTAATATAATGGGGTTCTTTCGTTACAACTGCTAACTACTAACTACTAACTGCTAACTATCGTGCCGTCTTGCATTTTCACGATTCTGTGGGCGAAGCTGGCGTCGCGGGCGGAGTGGGTGACCATGACGAGGGTGGTGCCGGCGGCGTTGAGGTCGCAGAGGAGGTGCATGACGTCGAGGCCGTTCTGGCTGTCGAGGTTGCCGGTGGGCTCGTCGGCGAGGATGAGCCGCGGGTTGGAGACTGCGGCGCGGGCCACGGCGACGCGTTGCTGCTGCCCGCCGGAGAGCTGCTGCGGGTAGTGCGCCGCCCGGTGGATGATGCTCATCCGCTCCAGCATGTCGTTGACCATCGCCTTGCGCTCCGACTTCCCGAGACCGAGGTAGCGCAGCGGCATCTCCACGTTCTCGAAGACGTTCATGTCGTCGATGAGGTTGAAGCTCTGGAAGATGAAGCCGATGACCCCGCGCCGCAACTTCAGGCGGTCGCGCTCTTTCAGCCCGCTCACGTCGCGCCCGTCGAGGAGGTAGCGGCCCGAATCGGGGGTGTTGAGGAGCCCGAGGATGTTGAGCAGGGTCGTCTTGCCGCAACCGGAAGGGCCCTCTACGGCTATGAACTCGCCCTTCCGGACCTCCAGGTTTACTCGCTGTAGCGCTTTCGTCTCCACCGTTTCGGAGCGGAAGCTTTTGCTGATGTTTTCGAGTTTGATCATTGTCCTGATGTTTCGTTTTGACTGCACCACACTGCGCTTCGCTTGTGTGGTGTTAATTGCGCTTTGCGCGTTTTGCCTTACCACCCCGCCCTTCGGGCACCCCTATTCCCCTCCTTTGGAGGGGTGGCCGATAGGCCGGGGTGGTTAAGGAAGCAGAGACGTGCCACGGCGCGTCTCTACTTCGTAACCCATAATCGTGCCAAAAATGCAATTTATTGTGTTCCAGTGAAATAAAAATAAGGTCTGCTTTCTGACGTGTCTAATAATTGGACATTCACGTCAAAAAAATGTACGGTTGAAAAAAATTATCATTATCGGCTCCCGTATCTATGTTATATATATTATATTTGCAGCCGCAAAAAAATCTTGGTTATTTTGCGATAACTTGTTTATAATTAAAATGTTAGATATATGAAGATTTCTTACAAATGGCTGAAGGATTTGATGAAATTCGACCTTACGGCGGATGAGACAGCCGCCATTCTCACCGACTGCGGTCTTGAGGTCGAGGGTGTTGAGACGTTCGAGACGGTGCGCGGCGGGCTCCGCGGCCTCAAGATCGGCGAGGTACTGACCTGCGAGGCGCACCCGAACTCCGACCACCTGCACGTGACCACCGTCAACGTGGGCGACCCCGAACCGCTGCACATTGTCTGCGGCGCCCCCAATGTGGCCGCCGGACAGAAGGTGGTGGTCGCCACCATCGGCACGGTGCTCTACAGTGGCGACGAGTCTTTCACCATCAAGAAGTCAAAGCTGCGCGGCGAACCCTCCGAGGGCATGATCTGCGCGGAAGACGAAATCGGATTGGGCAACTCCCACGACGGCATCATGGTGTTGCCTGAGGAGGCTGAGCCCGGCACCCCCGCCGCCGAATACTTCCATGTGGAGTCCGACACTATCTTCGAAATTGGCCTTACGCCCAACCGCTGCGACGCCATCTGCCACTTCGGCGTGGCCCGCGACCTCTACGCCGCCCTTATGCAGCGCGGCATCCCCTGCTCCACGCTCGTGCGTCGCAACGCCCGCGAGGTGCAGTCCGTTGCCGGCGTCCATGCCCGCGTCGACATCGTCATTGAGAACACCACCGACTGTCCCCGCTACTCCGGCGTGTTGCTCGAAGGCATCAACGTCAAGGAGTCGCCCGAGTGGTTGCAGACCAAGCTGAAATCCGTCGGGGTACGCCCCATCAACAATATTGTGGATATCACCCAATACATCATGCTCGAACTCGGGCAGCCGATGCACGCCTTCGATGCCGACAAGATTGAAGGCAACAAGGTGATTGTCAAGAATTTGCCCGAAGGCACGCCGTTCGTTACTCTCGACGGCAACGAGGTGAAGCTCAGCGCTGCTGACCTGATGATCTGCAACGAGAAGGAGGGCATGTGCATCGCCGGTGTCTATGGCGGCCTGCACTCCGGCATCACTGAGAACACCACGCGCCTCTTCCTCGAAAGCGCCTACTTCAACCCCGTAAGCATCCGCAAAACGGCCAAGCGTCACGGCCTCAAGACCGACGCCTCGTTCCGCTACGAGCGCGGCTGCGATCCCTCCATCACCGTTTACGCCCTCAAACGCGCCGTGGAACTCGTGATGGATCTGGCCGGCGGTTATCCCGTGATGAACATCGTGGACCGCTATCCGGTCAATATAGCCCCCGTACAAGTCACCCTCTATTACGAGGATGTGAATCAAGTGGCGGGCAAAGTGATTGAGAAAAAGACCGTTACGAGAATCCTTGAGCTTCTCGACATGGAGGTGAAGCCCGTCGGTGACGACAAGGTCATTGTGACCGTGCCGCAAAACAAGGCCGACGTGACGCGCCCCATCGATCTCATCGAAGAGATTTTGCGTATCTATGGTTATAACAACATTGAGATACCCACCACGCTGACCTATGATATGTCCTGCTTGCGACAGAATGACAGTGCCTACCAGATGCAGATGACGATTTCCAAGTATCTGGCCGACAACGGGTTCTACGAGGTGATGAACAACTCGCTCACCAAAGCGGAATATGCCGAGAAGTTCGACTTCCTCGACGAGCGCGAGACCGTGAAGCTCCTCAACCCGCTGAGCAGTGAGCTCAACGCCATGCGCCAGACGCTGCTTTTCTCCGGCTTGGAGAATGTGGCCCGCAATGTTAACAACAAGGCTGCCGACCTGCGCTTGTTCGAGTTCGGCAAGACCTACCATTTCAACCCGCAAACCGCTGCGGGCGACGATGTTACGTTGCGTTATCAGGAGAAGGAGATGATGTCTGTGTTCGTCACCGGCAAGCTCGGCGAGGATGATTGGACCGGCAAGGCGATGGCCGCCGACTTCTTCTACCTCCGCAACATGATCGATAATTTCCTGCAGAAAATCAACTTCCCGATGGAGAAGCTGACGCTGGTCACTGACGGCGAGCCCCGCATGTTCGCGCAGCATGTCGCCTACCAGGTCGGTGACTTGACGCCCGTGCGCGTGGGTATCCTGCGCAACGACATCCTCCGCGCTTTCGACCTGAAGAAGCCGGTCTATTACGCCGAAATCGATGTGCGACAGCTCGGCGAGGCGCTGCAGGGACGTTCCGTGGAGTTCCAGCCCATCAACACCTTCCCGGCCGTGCGCCGCGACTTAGCGTTGGTGGTGGACAAGAATGTGAGCTACGACACATTAGAGAAGATTGCCCGTAAGTATGCCTCCAAGCTGCTGAAACAGGTGAGCCTCTTTGACGTTTACGAAGGCGCCGGAGTGGGGGAGGGCAAGAAGTCCTACGCCCTCAACTTCGTGTTGCAGAGTGCGGACAAGACCCTCACCGACGAGGAAATCAACAAGGTGATGAACAAGTTGATTGCCGCCTACGAGCGTGAGGCTGGCGCGAAACTACGTTAATTTTCTGCGCGTAAGATGTTGGTTTTCAGAGGAACGGACAATTTGCCGGAGTGGAAATCGCCGGTGGTGGCCGTCGGCTCGTTCGACGGTGTGCACCTCGGTCATGTCCGCATCCTGCGTTTCCTGCGCGAGCAGGCCGAGCGCGTCGGCGGCACGAGCGTAGTGCTGACCTTCGACCCGCACCCGCGCACCGTCCTGCATCCCGCCAGCGACTTTTTCACTATCAACACCTTGGAGGAGAATCTCCATCTTATTGAGCAGCAAGGTATTGACGCGACCATCATCCAGCTGTTCACCGTGGACTTCTCGAAGAGGACCTACCGGCAGTTCATCCAGGAGGTCATTGTGGGTACGTTGCACGCGCACACCCTCGTGATGGGCCCGAACCACGCCTTCGGCTATCAACGCGAAGGCCACCACGACAATATCAAGGAGTACTGCCGAGAACGGGGCCTTGAGGTGGTGGAAATCCCCGAGGAAATGTGGCACTCCGCCGGTGTCCACTCCGCCGTCATCCGCGACCACATCCGCCAGCGCGACTGGCCCACCGTCAACGCGATGCTCGGCTACCCCTACTCAATGAAGAATGCAGAATGCAGAATGAAGAATATTTAAGGAAAAGTATTCCTTAAGCAGCCTCGAAGAGGCAAAACGCGCGAAGCGCAATTAACCCCACACAAGCGACGAAGTCGCGCAGTGTGGGGCCGGACAGGACCCACAAGCGAAGCGCAGTGTGGGGCGAAGCAGTAACAGAGAAAAAAGTAAAAACGTAAAACTATATGAGCAAAAACCTAATCATCGTCGAGTCTCCGGCGAAGGCCAAGACCATCCAGAAGTTCATCGGCAAGGACTACACCGTGATCTCCAGCAAGGGCCACGTGCGCGACCTCCCGTCGAAGGGCATGGGCATCGACATCGCCCACGACTTCGAACCGCAGTACGAGGTCCTGGAGGACAAGAAAGCACTCATCAACGACATTAAGAAGAAGGCCGCAGAGGCCGACACCATCTGGCTTGCAACCGATGATGACCGCGAGGGAGAAGCCATCTCGTGGCATCTGATGGAAGTGACCAAGATGGATCCGGCTAAAGTGAAACGTATTGTGTTCCACGAAATTACAAAGCCCGCCATCGAGGAGGCATTGTCGCATCCGCGTGATCTCGACATCGACTTGGTGAACGCCCAGCAGGCGCGCCGCGTGCTCGACCGTCTGGTCGGCTTCGAGCTGTCGCCGGTGCTGTGGCGCAAGGTGCGTCCGTCGTTGTCGGCGGGCCGCGTGCAGTCGGTGGCCGTGAAGCTCATCGTGGAGCGCGAGCACGAAATCGAGAAGTTCAACAGCACGTCGTCGTTCCGCGTGGACGGTCTTTTCACGCCCGTGCGCGACGAAAAGGTGGAACTCTCCGCCGAACTCAACAAGCGCTTCCCCTCGCAGGAGGATGCCACCGCATTCTTGGAACACTGCAAGAATGCGAGTTATCATATTTCAGCCATTGAGAAGACGCCGGGCAAGAAGAGCCCCGCGCCGCCGTTTACCACATCCACGCTGCAACAGGAGGCCGCTCGCAAGCTCGGCCTTTCCGTGTCGCGCACCATGGTGGTGGCCCAGCAGCTTTACGAGGCCGGTTACATTACCTACATGCGTACCGACTCCGTGAACTTGTCGAACGTGGCCCTCGGCGTTGCCCATAATGTCGTTGCCGCGAAATATGGCGAGGAGTATGCCAAGACGCGCAAGTATGTCACCAAGTCGAAGGGTGCACAGGAGGCTCACGAGGCCATCCGCCCCACCGACATCGCGCGTGAGACCATCCCCGGCGACACATTCGCCAAGAACCTCTACGAGCTGATTTGGAAGCGCACCATCGCTTCGCAGATGAGTGACGCCAAGACGGAGAAGACCACCATCACCATCCCCGTGGAGGGCCGCGCCGAGAAGTTCGTGGCCACCGGTGAAGTCATCCTCTTCCCTGGCTTCCTGAAGGTTTACACCGAATCGAAAGACGACGAGACCGAGGAAATCAAGGGCATGTTGCCGGCAATGGAACTCAACGAAGCGCTGAATGCCCGCCAGATTACGGCCACGCAGCGTTACGCCCAGCCGCCGGTGCGCTATACGGAGGCAAGCCTTGTGAAAAAGTTGGAGGAACTCGGCATCGGCCGTCCGTCCACCTACGCTCCCACCATCTCGACCATCCAGAAACGCGAGTATGTGCGCAAGGCCACCCGCCAGGGCAAGGAGCGGCAGTACGTCTGCCTCACGCTCACACCCGACGGCATCAAGGAGGAACTCAAGAAAGAGAAATACGGCTACGAAAAGGACAAACTCATCCCCACCGATGTGGGCATCGTGGTCAACGACTACCTGCAGGAGAACTTCAAGGACATCATGGACTACGGCTTTACTGCCGATGTGGAGAAGGAGTTCGACGACATTGCCGACGGCAAGGCCAACTGGCAGGAGATGATGCAACGATTCTACGGCGACTTCCACCAGCAGGTTGACACCGCCATCAACTACTCCACCAAGGCGAGCGGCGAGCGATTGTTGGGTTATGATCCCAAGACCAATGAGAAGGTATTTGCCAAGTTAGGCAAATACGGCCCGATGGTGCAGATTGGCGAGACTTACGCCGACGCGAAACCCCGCTATGCCCGTCTGCAGGCCGACCAGTTCATTGACACCATCACCTTGGAAGAGGCCCTTGACCTGTTTAAGCTGCCGCGTACCGTGGGTGAGTGGAACGGCAAGGAGGTCTCCGTCGGCGTGGGGCGTTTTGGCCCGTATGTCCGCTACGACGGCACCTTCGAATCCGTACCGAAAACCGAAGATCCCTATTCCATCACTTTGGAACGCTGTATCGAACTGATAGAGAGTAAGATGAAGAAGACCGCCGACCGCGCCCCGCACTTGATTGGATATTATGAAGGCAAGGAAATCTTTGCCGCCGCCGGCCGTTACGGTCCTTATATTAAATATGATGGCAAGAATATCACGCTCGACAAGGGCATGGATGTCAACACGCTCACGGAAGAGCAGGCTATCGATTTCATCCGCAACAAGGAGACGCGCAACGTGCTGCTCTCGTACCCTGAAGATCCCAACGTGAAGGTGATGAACGGCCGTTATGGTCCTTACCTTACCAACGGTACTGACAATTACAAGATTCCGAAAGACTTGGTGGCCAATAAGTTGTCATATCAAGACTGCTTGAAGATTATGCAGGAGACCGCTCCGACCGCCAAGAAACGTACCACCACAAGAAAGAGAAAATAACCGGTATGGATTTGTCATTGTATTTTGAACCCGTATCGGCGGAGTCGCTTCATTTCTCGGACATCGAGGAGTTGGAAGGCCGGCTGTTGAAGTCCGTGCTGATGTATGATCCCTCTTGTTCGGTGGATATCACGGAGGCGGACATTGCCATCATCGGCGTGCCCGAGGCGCGGAATGCCTACAAGAATCCCTCTTGTTCGCTCGCGCCCGACGAGATCCGCCGCCAGTTCTACCAGCTGTTTCCCTGGCGCCGCGAGGTCCGTATTCTCGACTTGGGCAATATGCGCGTGGGAAACACTGTGGAGGATACCTACTCCGCTGTGGCTGATGTGGTTGCCTATCTTATTGAGAACAAGGTTGTTCCGATAATCTTGGGTGGTAGTAACGACCTTGCTTTTGCCAACTATCGCGCCTACCAGCTGATGGAGCGCGTGGCCAATGTGGTCGCTATTGATGCCTGTTTCGACCTCGGTCAGGAAGCTATGCCCATCCGTTCCGACGCTTACGTCAACAAGATGGTGCTGCGGCAGCCCAACTTCCTGTTGAACTACGCCAACATCGGCTACCAGAGCTACTTGAACAGCCCTGAATCGCTCGGGATGATGGAGGAACTCTTCTTCGAGAGCTACCGTGTGGGGCTGATGCGCCGCAATTTGGAAGAGGTGGAGCCGATTGTGCGCAACGCCGACATGGTGTCGCTCGACATCTCTGCCGTGCGCCGTCCCGACGCTCCCGGATGCCCTCACAACTCCCCCAACGGCTTCTACGGCGAAGAGATCTGCCAGATAGCCAAGTATGTGGGACTCAGTGACAAACTCTCCTCGTTTGGCATCTACGAGTATGACCCGATGCTCGACTTCAACAACCAGACCTCCCAGCTGATCGCCCAGATTCTGTGGTATTTCGTGGAAGGTTTCGTCTTCCGCCAGAACGACGGACAGTTCAAGAACCGCGAGGACTACCGGCAGTTCAATATCTCCGTCTCCGGCGCACCCGACGAGCTGGTCTTCTTCCACAGCCGCAAGTCTGATCGCTGGTGGGTGCTCGTCCCGATGTACCAGAAGGACAAGGACTACGTGCAGCAGTACTACCTGCCCTGCTCCAAGCGCGACTACGACCTCGCTTGCGAGGACAAGATTTCCGAGCGCTGGTGGCGCACGTACCATAAGGTGAACCAGTAGAATGCTGAATGCTGAATGTTGAATGATGAATATGTAATGTAAAATAAGTAATGTATAATATAAATAAATGACTATGATGAAAAGATTTTTACCGTTTTTTGTACTTGCGATGGCGTTTTCGTTCGTCAATGCGCAGGTGGATGAAAAAACTGCGGCCGACGAGGCCTTGAAGACGAAGGTGAAATCGGCGGAGATTGATAGCGCAAAGCACTGGAAGTTCACGGGTGTTTGCGGCCTCAACGCAGCCCAGACCGCGCTTTTCAACTGGGCCGCCGGCGGTAACAACAATGTGACGGGCTTCGTTTTCGCCAACCTGACGTTGTCCTACAAGAAGGACAAATGGACTTGGGATTCCAACTTGGACACCGAACTGGGTCTGATGTTCTCAAGCGATTACGTGCGTTATCCTTGGAGAAAGGCCAACGACAAACTCAACTTCACGACCAAGGTCGGTTACCAGATGCATCCCCAATGGTACCTTTCCCTGTTAGGCAGCTTCCGCTCGCAGTATGCGCCCGGCTTGGACTACAAACCTGTGGATGCGGGCGATTTGGATGATTATGGAAATCCCGTTGAACCTACGTTGATTTCAAAATGGCTCTCCCCGTCCTACACGGATTTGGCACTCGGTGTCGAGTATCGTCCGAACGACATTTTCAACATCGGTGTTTATCCCGTCGCGGGTCGTATGACGACCTGTTTGGAGGAGGTCCTCCGTCCCAAATACGGTATGTCGCAGCGAGAAGACGGCACGTACAAGCCCGTGATGCTGAACATGGGTCTCCGCATCAACGGCGGTATCAACTACACATTGGTGAAAAACCTCAAGATTATCTCCACCATCACGCTGTTCACCCCCTATACGGCGCGGATCCATGATGAGAACGGTCAGAAGTTCGGCAACTTCGATGTGGATTGGGATGTCGCCATCACGTACAACTTCCTCAAGGTGTTCAGTGTCAGTCTGATGACTTCGCTGAAGTACTACGACATGGTGAAGATTGACGGTAAGGAATGGGGCAAATACGGAGCTCATCCGCGCGCCCGTGTGCAGTTCAAGGAGGTGGTCGGTTTAGGAATCGGTTACAGCTTCTAATTTAAGGCATTAGGCAATAGGCAATAGGCAAAAGGCATTAGGCATTAGGGATTTGCCAACGCCGATACAATTTATATAATAGGAAATGAGACAATTAAGAATTACAAAGCAGGTGACCAACCGTGGCGAGACCCCGTCGTTGGACAAGTACCTGCACGATATAGGAAAAGTTCCCTTGTTGACGGCTGACGAGGAGGCGGAACTGGCTCGCCGGATTCGGAACGGTGACGAGGATGCATTGGAGAAGTTGACGAACGCCAACCTTCGTTTTGTGGTCTCCGTGGCCAAACAATATCAGAACCAAGGCATTACGCTTTCGGATTTGATTAACGAAGGCAACCTCGGCCTTATCAAGGCGGCGCACCGATTTGACGAGACGAAGGGCTTCAAGTTCATCTCGTTCGCGGTGTGGTGGATCCGGCAGGCCATCCTGCAGGCCATCGCCGAGCAGTCGCGCATCGTGCGCCTGCCCATGAACAAGGTCGGCGTCATCAACAAGATTTACAAGACGATGGGTATCTTAGAGCAGGAACTGCAGCGCGAGCCGAAGATTTCCGAGATTGCCGAGCGTATGGGCATGACCGAGGACGAGGTCAAGGATTCGATGAAGAATTCTCCGCGCCACCTCTCCATGGACGCCAGCCTCACCTCCGACGAGGACACCAACATGTACGATGTGATGCGCAACGAGAACACCGCCCCGCCCGACAGGGAGCTGATTTACGAGTCGCTGCAGCAGGAGCTCGGCGCCGTCATCGACACGCTGCCCGAGCGCGAGGCGGAGATTTTGAAGCTCTTCTACGGCCTTGGTAGCAAGCACCCGCTCACCCTCGATGAGATCGGCGAGAAGTTCGACCTCTCCCGCGAGCGCGTCCGCCAGATCAAGGAGAAGGCCATCCGCCGCCTCCGCCACAACGCCAAGTGCAAGGCACTGCAAGCGTACCTATAAAAGTTTCAGGTTTCAAGTTTCAGGTTTCAAGATGACCTTGAAACTTGAATCCTGAATCCTGAAACTTGAAACTAATCGATAATTGGATTAAGAAGAATTTGTAAACATAAAAGTCAACAGTTAAAGATATGAACAAACTAAGACTGAAAGATATCATCAAAACCCCCGAGGTTGTCGGCATCGGCAACCCCGTGGACGTGAAGGGTTGGGTGCGTTCCAGACGCGGCAACAACTTCGTGCAGTTCATCGCCCTCAACGACGGCTCCATCGTCACCAACCTGCAGGTGGTGGCTGATACCGCCAAGTTCGACGAGGAACTGTTTAAACAAATCACGACCGGTTCGTGCATTCACGTGACCGGTAAATTAGTGGAGTCCCAAGGCAAGGGGCAAAACGTTGAGGTTCAAGCCGAAACGATTGAGGTGTATGGTACTGCCGACCCTGTGCTGTACCCCTTGCAGAAGAAGGGCCACTCCATGGAATTCATGCGCGAAATCGCCCATCTGCGTCTGCGCACGAACTACTTCGGCTGTGTGCTGCGCCTGCGTCACGCCATGGCTTTCGCCATCCATAAATTCTTCAACGACAGAGGGTTCTTCTACCTTCACACCCCGCTGATCACCGCCTCCGATGCGGAGGGCGCCGGCGAGATGTTCAATGTCACGACCTTCGACCTTAACAACATCCCGCGCACCGAGGATGGTCAGATCGACTACAAGCAGGACTTCTTCGGCAAGCACACCAACCTGACTGTTTCCGGACAGTTGGAGGGCGAGCTGGGTGCGATGGCCTTAGGCAACATCTACACCTTTGGCCCCACGTTCCGCGCCGAGAACAGCAATACCCCGCGCCACTTGGCCGAGTTCTGGATGATTGAGCCCGAGATGGCCTTCTACGACATCAAGGACAACATGGACCTCGCCGAGGAAATGCTGAAATACTTGATTCAGTATGCGTTGGACAACAATATGGACGACTTGCAGTTCCTCAGCAAACGTCTGCAAGAAGAAGAAAAGGGCAAAAAGGAGGACGAGAAGTCAATGGAACTCATCAGCAAACTGCACTTCGTGCTTGAGCATGAGTTTGTCCGCCTGACCTACACGGAGGCCATCGAGATTCTGCGTAACTCCAATTACAACAAAAAGGGCAAATTCCAGTATCCCGTTACCGGCTGGGGCATCGACCTGCAGTCGGAGCATGAGCGTTACCTCGTTGAAAAGCACTTCAAGAAGCCCGTCATCCTGACCGACTATCCGAAGGAAATCAAGGCCTTCTATATGAAGCAGAACGAGGACGGCAAGACTGTGCGCGCGATGGATGTGCTCTTCCCGGGCATCGGCGAGATTATCGGCGGCTCCGAACGTGAGGCCGACTACGAGAAACTGCTCAACCGAGTCCACGAATTAGGCATGACCGAGGAGCAATACTGGTGGTATTTCGACACCCGCAAGTTCGGTTCCGCGCCGCACTCCGGCTACGGACTCGGTTTCGAGCGACTGTTGCTGTTCGTCACGGGCATGTCCAACATCCGCGACGTGATACCCTTCCCGCGTACCCCGCAAAACGCTGAATTTTAATAGTTTATATGTCTACGCAAAACAGCGGTTTATCTTTGGAGCAAAAGAACGTGCAGCGGCAGGTCGGTCTGCCGATGACCGTTCAGCTGATGCATTTGGTGGAGTTGCCGTATGCTTCGTTGGAGCAGGAGGTTCGCAACGCCGTGGAGGACAATCCCGCCTTGGAGATTTACGATGACGAGGCTGCCGAACCGGAAACCCGCGAGGAGGCTTCCCGCGAAGAGTACGATGCCAATGGCGACCCGTTGGAGCTTTCTAGTGAGCAACTTCCTGAGGATGAGATCTTCAAGGAGGATTACTACCGCGACAGCGACGACTACGACGAGGGCTTTTCGGACTTGGAATTGGAGAACTACATCGCCAAGATCAACGCGCCCGACGAACAGCGGCGGAATCCGAAAAGCGATGTCTATTACCAGTCGATGCGCGAGCAGTGGCAGTGGCAGCTCGGCGAGATGGAGATGACCGAACGGCAGGCGCAAATCGCCACCTACCTGATGGGAACCCTCGATGATGCCGGCTACCTGCATGCTGATTTACAAGCGATTGTGAACGAGCTTCTCTACACCGAAAATATCCAGACCGATGTTGCCGAGGTGGAGTACGTGCTGACGCATTTCGTGCAGGAACTCGACCCGCCTGGAACTGGTGCCCGCAACCTGCAGGAGTGTCTGCTCTTGCAACTCGACCGGTTGCCGGATTCCTCGCCCGCGCATGAGTTAGCTCGCGTCTTGATTACGCAATACTTTGATTTGCTGACGAAAAGGCATTACGACAAGCTGCTTTCCTTGCTGAACATCTCCAATGAGGAACTGCGGGCGGCTCTCGATGTGATTCAGAAGCTGGATCCGCGTCCGGCCTCGCAGGAGTCTCCCTTGCAAAAAAACGCCGAAATCATTATCCCCGACTTCACCATCACCAACCAGGACGGGAAGTTAGTTCTTTCGTTGAACAACCAGTACGTGCCTAAAGTGCGGATTAACAAGGAGTTCAGCAACGAATACCGCTTCCTCTCGAAGGAGGAGTACGAGCGTCGGCGTGGCGAGGCGGAAAAGTTCATCAAGAAATACGTCGATGATGGGCAGCAGTTCATCCGGACGCTGTCGTTGCGCGAGATGCTGCTCTACAACACGATGTACGCCATTATGCAACATCAGCAGGAATACTTCCTTACTGGCGACAACCGCAAACTTAAACCGATGATTCTCAAGACGATTGCACAGGAGGTCGGCGTGGACATCTCCACGATCTCCCGGGTCTCGAACAGCAAGTACGTGCAGACCGACTTCGGCATTATCCCGCTCAAGCATCTCTTCTCCGAGGCTGTGAACGACGACGAGGTATCCTCCAAGGAGATTAAGCAGATTCTCGGCGACCTGATTGAGGCCGAGGACAAGAAGAAGCCGCTTTCCGATGATAAACTCTGCTCCATGTTGAAAGATAAGGGTTACGACATCGCCCGCCGCACCGTCGCCAAATACCGCGACCAGCTCGGCATCCCTGTCGCACGGCTGCGAAAAGAATTGTAATGGTATCCCCGTCATAATATGGCGGGGATACATCCATTTAATCGTTAATCATTATCGTATGAAACGTAAAACATTCACCTTATTAACGGCTCTTGCCCTATTTGCCGCAACGAACGTATCTGCGCAGCCCGCTACCGAATACACCAATCTGGTCATTTTTGTCCGTTTTGTGGATGATGCGGAAATCGACCATTCCTTTGCGGACATCGATACGATGTTCAACGGGAAAACGCCGGGATACTTCAGCGTTTCGAATTTCTACGATGCCTTGACATACGGCAAGATTCATTACAACACCGTTTATACGAATAACATCCAGAATGGGGTGATTGTTTCTTACCAGGACATCTATCCGCGCGGCTATTTTCAACCCTATAGCGCGGAAAATCCGATTGGATACCAGGAGGAACTCCCGTTTATGGGAGTCTCTATGCGGGAAGCGGAACTCCTGGGGCGCGTTGTCCGCTACGTCGATTCCATGAATTGGGTAAGCTCGGATGTCAATCTGGACGGAAACGGAGACGGTTTGGTTGATAATGTCAGTTTTATCGTGAAAGGCGGTACAGGTGAGTGGGCTGACTTGCTGTGGCCGCACATGGAGTACTTCCCGTACGATTCACTCGTAGATGAACCGCGCATTAATGGGCAAAAAATATATACGTTCAATTTCGAGTTTGAAGGTGCGGATTCTGTCTTGTTCAGCGCCCTCGTTTTCCGCCATGAAATGGGACATTCGTTGGATCTTCCGGATCTTTACCATTATATGTATTACGACGAGGTCACTCCTGCTGGCAGCTGGGACATGATGTGTTACGGCCGTTCCCTCAACCAGACAGCAGCCATTTACAGGAATAAGATTCTGCACGTGTCGGACGACCCTGTTGAAATTACCGAGGACGGTGATTATACGTTGCTGAGTGTCAGTTCCAGCCCCGCGCAGAATTGCTACTACATCAAATCGGCCATAGACCCTACGCAGTGGTATGTACTTGAATATCGTAATCAGAACGACATCTTCGAGGATAGCATCCCTGGCTCGGGCTTGCTGGTCGCACGTTGGAACGACACGGTACCGCTCAATTATGAAGGCTCGTTCGCCAACTCTTTCTTCGATTTTTACAATGTAGCCCATCAATATTGGATTTTCCGTCCGGGTAGCAGTATCGATACCGTTAATGGCGACATCGACAATGCGCATTTCAGTCAGTTTGTCGGTCGCACCACTTTCGGCCCTGCCACCGACCCGCATCCATACCTCACCGATGGCACTCCGGAATCCAGCTTCGAGATCACAGACATTTACGACCACGGCGATCACCTCACCTTCCATGTCCACTTCTTCGACACGGGGGTGGAGGAACATCAGCTGTCCGACCAAGTCAAGGTTTGGCCGAATCCCGCTACCGACGTTGTCAATGTACAATGTACAATGAATAATGTACAAAATGAGATGGTGAGTATGGAAATGTATGATGTTTACGGAAAGGTCGTTGCCGTTGTAAAGACGTGCCATGGCGCGTCTGTACAGGAAATAAACGTTCGAGATATTGCCCCCGGCCTCTATTTCGTTCGTCTCACTACGAACCAAGGTGTGGTGACGAAGCCGTTTGTGAAGAAATAATCCCAAATTCAAACAATAATGTCAAAAATTTTAGACGTATTAAAATCGAAGAAGTTCTGGGTTGAACTTCTCATTATGACCGTGGGCATGTTGATCACCGCCATTGCGGTCTACTATTTCCTTGTGCCGAGCAAGCTGATTATCGGTACCATTTCGGGTCTCTCCATCGTGATTAGCGGGGTGTCGGAGCAACTTTTCAATGTTGCATTGCCGGTATCTACGGTTATCTTGGTGGTCAATGCCATTCTATTAGTGTTGGCTTACTTCTTGATAGGCAAGGAGTTCGGAACCAAGACGGTCTATACCGCCCTGATTTTGGGACCTCTGATGGCTTTGCTCGAAAATTATTTTCCCTACCAGAATTTCTTAGAGGAAGGAGCCACCTCTGTGATGGGCGACATCTGGTTCGATCTCTGCTGTTTCGTGCTGTTGCTCAGTGCGGCGCAGGCGGTCCTCTTTTCCATCAACGCCTCCACGGGCGGATTGGACATCCTGGCCAAGATTGTCAACAAATACTTGCACTTCGACATCGGCAAATCGGTCACGGTCGCGGGCGCGTGCATCTGCTGTACAGCCTTCGCCATCAACCCGTTCCGTATGGTTGTCATCGGCCTTATCGGCACTTGGATCAATGGCTTGGTGGTCGATTACTTCACCGCCAACCTCAACAACCGCAAGCGTGTCTGCATCGTCTCAAAAGACTACGACCGCATCCGCCGCTACATCATCGACGAGCTGGTGCGCGGCTGCACGCTGTATGAGGTCATCGGCGGCTACACCAACGAAAAATCTATCGAGTTGGAGACCCTGCTGACGAAGGATGAATTTTCCAAACTTATGGAATTCATCGGGAAGCAGGATATTAAAGCTTTTATCACCGCCGGCAACGTGAGCGAGGTTTACGGGCTCTGGTTCAAAGACAAGAAGCGCGTGAAACAGCACGCGGAGCTGCGGTAGTCATATTGCGGAAACCTTCGCGGAAGATACGGAAAGGCGCGGAAACCTCATCGGGTGCCGCGCCTTTCGTTTTATGCCTCAAGTTTCATAACACAGGCTTAATATCACATACAGTTCATAAGCCCAAAGTCTCAAGTCCCAAGTCTCAAGTCTTAAGTCCCAAAACTCAACGTACAATCGTAATCGACCCATTCCACTGGAACGATTTCGCCTTGCCCTTGTAGGTGAAGACGAAGTAGTAGACGCCGTCGCTGAGGCCCTCGCCGTCGAACGGGTTGAGGCCTTGGTGGATTTCACCGTCTTTCGACCACGTGTCGTAGTTTTTCGCGTGGAAGACCACCTTGCCGTAGCGGTCGCTGACGCGCAGCTCGTTGTGGCGGTAGTTGTCGGGATCCTCCGGGTTGATGGCCGTGTTGAGGTTGCCGATGGCCCACACGTCGTTGATGCCGTCGCCGTTGGGGGTAATCACATTCGGGAAGATGAGGTCGTCCTCAATGACCACGCCGTGGCTTACGGAGTCGCCGCAACCCCCGCCGGTCACCAACGTCAGGGTCACGGTGTAGTCGCCCCAAGAGGTGTAGGCGTGCGAGACCGTAGTCTCCGGTCCCTCCTCCGTTTCGCCGTCGCCGAAATCCCATACGAGGTTGTTGGTTGAGTTACCCGTCACATTCTCAGACAGAAAAGCGGTGAAATCGACATTGCCGCCGTTGTCGCTCATCATGGAAATCTCGGGCGTGGCGATGAAGTCGATGGTGGGTTGTGCCGACGTGGTGATGTAGTTCCACTTTGTGATGGAGTCCCGGCAGCCTTCGGGCGTGGTGATGACGAGCTTCACGGAGTAGGTGCCGGCGTCCACAATGTCAACCGAGGGGTTGTCCTCGTTGGAGTAGTCCACAATGTTGTTGTTCTCGTCGAAGATAATCCATTCGGTGGTGAGACTGTCTGGGTTAGGCGTTGAGATGTCGGTGAAATGGATGGAAAGCGGGGTGCACCCGGCCGTGATGTCGGCTTCGAGGTCGGCGTGTGGCAGCGGGTAGAACGTGACTAACACGGTGTCGGAACTCTCGCATGTGAACGAGGCATTGGGGTCGTCAAGGGACACGTTGAGGATGTACTCGCCGGAGGTGATGACCTCGATGGAGTCTCCCGTATCGCCGGTGTTCCAGTTGTAGGTCACCCCGTCGGCGGCGTAGTTGGCATGCAGCACGGCCACCTCGCCGGTGCAGAGGTAGATGTCGGGACCGAGGTTCGGCTTGTAGGAGTTCACCAGCTGGATGTTGATGCTGTCCTTGACCCACGTTTCCTCGCATCCTATCTCGCTGTGTGCCAGAAGATAATACCAGCCGGTGTCCGCCAAGGTGAGGTCGGGGATAACGAAGGGTGCCTGTGTGAGCGTGTCGCCGGAGGGGGTGACGAGGTGCACAGTGTCGATGTTTTCGGTCAGGTAGATGAACGGCACGGAGTCGTGCAGGCAGTAGAGATTCTCCATGTAGACATCGATGCGGCCCACGCTGCTGTAGTTGCTGAAGTAGCCCAGCGACGACGACATGCCGGAGTAGTAGTCGAGAATGCCGAGGTGGAACGGTCCGAGGGAGTTCTGCAGGATCATCACCTGCTGGGTCGGCACCGAGGAGGCGAAGTCGCGGTAGCAGTACGACCAATTGGGGTTGTAGGGCAGAACGGTGAAGTATGAGGCCGGCACGGGCACGTTGTTGTTGCCCACAGTCATGGTGAAGCCGTTGACATATTGGGTGGGCACCACGATGGAAAGGCGCAGGTGGGTGGAGTAGGAGGGACGTGCGTATACGACCTCCATGGAGCCGGTGCATCCGAGCGCGGGGAGTTGCGTGCCGCCCGCCTCACCGTCGGAACCCGTAAGCTGGAACACATGGATCGGCTTGTCGGAGGTGACCATCGTGGCGATGGTCGGCGAATTGCTGGGCATGTAGGTGTAGCTCTGTCCCTGGTTGAGCGTAGCGGACGGGGTGGTGCTGCCGTTGATGTAGACGTGGGTGTTGTTCTGGGTGGGGATGATGTTGAGGTTCTCGAACTGGCGGTTGTTGTACATGGCGATGAAGAATTCGCCGGCGTACTCGTCGGGCACGAGCTGCTCGCCCACGAGGTCCTGGCCGGAGTAGCCCGAGAACTGGTTGCTGGCCACGGAGTCGTCGGTGGAGTTCACCGCGATGGGTTTGTCGGAGGTGATGCGCGTGTTGGTGAGATGACCCGCTGCCGACTGGTCAGCCGACTTGATACAGTACGACTGTCCGGCGTTGAGGGTGATGGTGATGGGCGTTCCTGCAGGGATGCCGCCGGTGAGCGGCTGCGAAGGGATGATGGTGACCGTGGTGTTGTTCTCGGTGGCCACAATTTCGATGCTGTTGCGCGGGTCGGAGGGCGGCCCGTCCACCAGCAGGTTCTGCATCGGAATGGTGAAGTCGGTGCCTAAGGCGTTGCGACCCTTGAGGGTGTAGATTTCGCTGTTGTTGGCGCCCAACTGGTAGTAAGTGGTGATGTTGGCCGTGGAGACAATCTTGAAACCGTAGTTGCAGACCGTGTTCACCGGCGCGGTGGAGACGGTGCTTTCCTGATTGGTGACGTCGAGGGCGTAGTAGCTGTAGGCGTTGAGGTTGACAGTCACGGGCGTGAACGCCGGGTTGGCCGGTTGCATGATGGTGACCGTGGCGGGGCTGCTGAACGAGGTGAAACAGAAGGTGATGGGATTATGTGCGTGGTTGGGGGAGATTTCCGGTGCGGCAAACCAGAAGATGTTGTCAATCTGCGCCTGTAGCGGAACAGAGAGCACAATAGCCGTC
>Ga0310696_10001877_pt1 | contig 29216 bp, 23 predicted proteins | sample AusTroGonzalo_MG_4_FD_203885 | JGI IMG/M metagenome (GOLD analysis project Ga0310696, IMG submission 203885) | Bovine rumen microbial communities from tropical cattle in Woodstock, Queensland, Australia - Gonzalo_02 (v2) (version 2) | ecosystem: Host-associated > Mammals > Digestive system >... | reverse complement strand
AGATTCTCCCGGCGAAACCACCGATTCATTCGAAGGCGAAGTAGTATTTTCGTCACCGCAAGCAGTGAGGGACACCATCGAAATTGCAGCCATTGCCGCAATTGAAAAAACATGATTCCTTTTGAACATAAGCACATCTCCAGTGTAATGACAAAAACTAATTTATAACAATATACACAATTAAATGCGTAAAAGCATACCCAATTTATATGTAATAAAAAAACTCTTACATATTGCACTCATTTCTTTTCATACCGATTAAAGATGTATTCAACAGGTACGTCATAACCTGAAATACATTGATAAATTGCACCAGGTTCACCGTCATGCTGTGGAATAAAGCTCTTTTCACCTTCTCTTTCTGCAGTACACTCTCGGTTATTAGAAAAAATGTTTCCAAATTCCTCCATCGTTTCCAAAGTCCAAGAACCATTTTCACGATAGCGATAAAAATTTCGAGATAAGCAATAATCATACACACTCCAACCACCTATCATATCTAATTCTTGATTATACCAGCAGGTTTCCAGCAAACCGCCAGCACGGTCCCCAACCTTAGCGTCTTTAGGCAAATCCAGAATATCATATTCCATATCCGTCAAGCCTTCCTTTCGAGAATCCGTATATTGATTCGGCACAAGGCTCGACTGTTTCCATTGCCCGGCACTGCAATAGTAATTCACCCAACCCGATTCACGTAATTTCGGCTGGTTATATCGGTTAACTTCACAATTGAATTCCGAACCTTCTCCACAAGGAACTAAATAATTACTATAGACCATTGGGCAAAAACCTAATTCAGGATCATAGTCGGCTTTCACCCACCCGCCATCCATCCACATACCATCAACCCAGAATCCAACATCTTCGTATTTATAATACACCATTTTTCCATCTATTTCAATCGAGCAGGTTCCACTAACAGAGATAGAATCCGTGCAGTTGTAAAAAGTAGGCTCATCTATTTTAGTCCACCCGCCATCAGAACACTGGTAATACATAGACAATGTATTATCATCACGGCCATAAACAATTTTTTCTTTATCACCTACGTTTTCGGCGGTACATTCCTTGGTTATTTTGGTCAAGCCGTCACATTCTTCCCAAACGCCGTTGCCAGCATAAGCGAATCTTCTTTCAGCAGGCGTAAAGTTCATGCCTGCTTGGAATATATTTATCCTCCCAGTTTTTCGGCAAAGGTCCCCCACCTGCACGCCAGCGGTATCGCAAGTAAGGCTTATGTCGCCACGAACCCATAAGCCGCGTTCACACCTATTGTAAGTCTGGTATCCGTATTTGTCGTTTCCTTCCCACACAACTTTGACCTCACCCTCATTTTTAGCGGAGCACTCCTCTGTAATCGAATTAGAATAAACTTCATTTGTCGGATAAAGAATCCACCCATTTTCGCTACATTTAAACGCTGAATCTTGAAAAACCGAACTTTCTGTACTATCAACAAATAATTTTCTCATTCCAAGATTCGAAGCATCGCATTTACCAAGACCATACTGATTTTCCCAAAAACGATTCACATAAAGCTCAAATTCTGGGACATCAGCAATTTTCCACGATTCGATATTTTGACGGATTTTTGCAAGCGTTCCCGAAAGACTCGCTTGGCAAGCGAAATCTGCAATCTTAATCTTGAGCAAGGAATCATTCCAAACACCATCTACTGCAAGATCTTGGCCTATTGATACAAAACGCTCCATGAAATCCGCTTCCGATTCTTCTCCAAGTAAAAGAACGTTGATTGCTAAGAGCGCCGCATCCCCTTCGCCATTTCCAAAAATGCTCAAATGTTCTACCTTATCATAATCGACATCAGCATAAAAAGCCGCAAAAATTTCGCGATCCGCTTGTCGTTTTGCCTCTTCAATGGACATATTATTCTGTTCCATCAGAGTCTGGACACGTTCATATTCAAGATGCGTCAGTAAATTTATATTCACTTTCGGCTGTTTACTGACATCAGCAAGAGCCTTCATGAATATCGAACCGTTTGACTTTTTCCCGGTAACCTCATTGCGGTAATACCCGTTCACTTCAAGCAGAACATACGGATGATCCAGGGCCACATTTTCGATAGAAAAATCGCCCCTGTCATTTACCACTTTTCCTTTAAAGCTTTTGCCAGTTTGCGCAAGCGATTTTCCGTCAAGTTCCTGCATCGTAACCGATGAACCTTCCAAAAAAGGTCCCTTCTGAGAAACACCGTTGACAATTCCGTCAAGGGCATCATTGCTACTAGAAACATTTTCTGACGAGCACGCCCAAAGGAGTATTCCAAGCGCAAATAAAGTTGAAGCCACAGTAAATTTCATAAACAAACTCCTAAGTTTATTCAAGTACCCATTACATATTTGGATTATCCAAATCGACTACACATCGGACATAAGCCCATTCAGACGAATACGGCCTGATTTCGGCCCTAGAAGAATCTATCCACAGAACGTATTTCGTACCGACAGAATCATCCGAAGAAATCCATAGCGCCGTATTTTCGTTCAAACCTTCATTTTCACCATTCCCCCCTAACAAAGCTTGAAATCCCCAAATATTACGCTTATAATCGTTCATCACAAGCAGAGAATCTGCAGCATTCTTGCCCGCGCCACCATAATACTGTAAAAGATTTTCAACCTCACCATATTTAGGCAAACGGTATCCGTTCGGACACGCTTTCAAAGCTGTTCTATAATCATAGAGCATTCCATACATTTTGCAATATCTAGGCACATCTCCATAGCACGCATTTTTTGCATTAACCGTATCATGGAAATCGTATTCTAGATTTCTGTCTGCCCAAAACACACCCCCAATTTGTATAATTTGAAAATCATTGCGTGTATAATCTTCGAATACAATCGGTTCTTCAGCCAAATACCATCGGCACGCAAATCCTTCATCAGTACATCTGTAATCATTATTAAAGTAGCATACAAACTCTTTATTATAGTATTTGCTATGAATATTGGTAACTTTTTTCATATCTCCAGAATGATTTCTATCACACGGCCCAAGATTGTATTCCTTTGTCCAAAATACATAAAGAAGACCATTTATATGAGGAGCGTACAAGTATGGCGGTTCATCACGTAAATTCCACGAATCCACATTACCATAGATTTTTAACAATGTTGTATGCTCTACATCTTCCTTATATTCTTCACTTTCAAGTTGATAAGCCCAATCCGCAACTTCGCCCTTTTCTGGGCCGTGCCATTCACCACGTTCTGCAAAAGAACGAGCAGCCAAAGCGAGGCGTTCAGAAAAGTCCGCAACAGAGCCATTCCCCAGCATCAGCACACTCAAAGCAAACAACGCATCAGAACCATCTTCTCCTCCAGAAAAAACATTCATATCTTCCGGAGATTGCCAATCTTTTGTGAAACCGAACGACGAAAAAATTTCTGACTCAGCCTGATTTTTAGCATCTGCAAAAGACATGCCCTGTTTCTGAACAAGATTAAGAACACGATCCGTCTCTAGATGCGTAAGAACATTTACATTGACATTGTTACGATTCCTCAAATCCGTAAGGGCGTTTAAAGAAATCATCCCCTCAGAATTTTCTCCAGTAACTTCGTTACGAAAATAGCCGTTTACTTCAAGCAAAGCGTACTGAGAAGCAAGATTCACATTCTTGACAGAAAAATCTCCCAAATTACTTTTTACGCTTGTCTTGAAACTTCTACCTGTTTGAACTAAAGTTTTTCCATCGAGTTCCTGAATCGTCACCGAGGACCCCACCAAGAAAGGTCCCTTCTGCGTTACACCTGCAATTTCACGATCTTTAATCGCGACAATGCCTTCGGCTTCTTCGCTTGTGCCACCTGCCATATTGTTTTCGGAGCAGGCAAAAAATAAAGCTATAATTGAAAATAAAAACAGAAATTTCATATTTTCTCTCGCTCGTTTAAACTCAATTTATTTTTGATTAACTCTTACAGAAGCGCCATTGCAAATATTTTCCGTCAACGGGAAAAGTTGCATATTCAAACGGCAAACTTTTTCCACATTCTTGTCCTCAGAGACAATCGACACAATGCGTTTGCGACACTGGGCAAGTTCTTCAGCAACTTTCGCAAAGCCTTCCGCAGACACGCCCATGGTAATGCCGCTAAAATTTCGTTCCGAAATAGGCAATTTGTCCAAAGCATTAAGCGCAAATTCACCCATCTGGCGCAACAGCGAATGAACGGCCACCGCAACCACATTCAATCGCCCCGTCGAAAGCGATTGATTCGTCTGGTGGTAATGCCCCTTGATATCACGCGTCAAAAGCCCCGCTTTCATCAAAAAGCTTAAGCTTTCACTGACATCCGCTGCAGAAATCGGAGGCCTGCATACTTTGGCAATTTCATTCGGCTTCGCGCCCGGCATCGCTACAGCAAGTTCACGGACAACAGAATGTTTCCACGTTTCGTAGTAGGTGTAAAGTTCGCTTCCGAGAATTTTCACACGGTTGGCTTCACAGAGCGCTTGCATTTCTTCAAAACATTTCTTCTTTTCGAGATCAGTTTTCGCCCGTTCATAACGCACCATCAAGACAAAATAATCCCGCTCAAACTCGGGTAAGTTCATTGCCCGAGCCGTTCTTCTCGCCCCTTCTTCGCGAAGCCGCATCTTGCCATCGCAAACAAGTTTCAAATGCGCCCCCGAGGCAAACCCCGCCAATTTTGCAAATTCGCGCCACGTAAACGCAGAACAGCGCTTTCGTTCGTGATAGTAATCCAACAAATATTCGCGATAATTTTTGTATTCGGTAACAGGCAGCATAACTATAAAAATAAAAAAACACGCCAAGCCACGCAACATTATTTTAAAAACAAAAATGGCTTTTTTAAGCGAATTTCAGCAATTAGAAAAATTATTAAAAAAAAAAATCAAAATTATAAACAAAAATACGTTTTTTTTAAACAAAAAAGCCCCGGAAGGCGTTCAGCCATCCCGGAGCTTAAAGTTCTTAAAAAAGCGCGTTAGTCCGCCGCCGCAGCCGAATCGACCGGAGTTTCAGCATTTTGATCCATCAAATTCCAGCGTTCAAGGTCAGAATCGCATTGGTACTGCAATTCTTGCTTGAGCACCTGACCGTTCGGGAAAACAATCGAATCTACGACAGTCGCGAGCTTGCCATAATTGGCAGCATCGCACGTTTCCGTGATATACATGTTAGCTAACTTTGTAGAAACACTACTTTCTGTCATAATAGTTTTATCTTCGTCACATTCACCATTAGACTTTATGTAAATGCGGGAACGTTCTACACAGACTTCTCCATTTTCGATATCACAGCCAGACCAGTCCCATTTAACATCACAGTAGCCAGACATGTACTTATCAAGACTATCAGTATCAAAACGGGCGAATTGGTATTTAGGATGATCCGTATCGGAATCAAGAACCAATGTCGCAAAAGGAGTTCTTGAATCACCATATTGATTTAACGGAACAACGACGGCTCTGCAAAAATTACCCATCGAAGAAGAGTTAAACCATGTCCAGCCCGACGATGTATAAATATAGATAGGCGTTATCGAACCTCCAAAGAAATGGACAAAAGTCTCGCCATCGCAGATATCGCCTATTTCAGCAGTCGCAGGACAATGAACATCTTCATCTGACACGTTTTTCCATTTATTAGCAGAACATTTGAAATATAATCCGTACAAAAACTTATAGGGATAATAAAGGAATTCCAGAACGGAACCTTCATTTTCGGCATTGCATTGTTTTTCAACCCAAGCATTACCAGCGCTATCTACACTCGTATAAACAGAAATGTCGGTCCCTGCAAAATCATTAGACATTCTTTCTTTTAAAGCATCGGTTATGTCCATATAACTCTGGAAATACTCTATTTTTCCCTTATCAGAAACGACAAGGCAAAGCTCATTAAGTCCTTCCCTTCGGCACTTTTTTTGCATTTCCAAAGGATTGGGGTTACTTCCTGCATCGTCACCGCAAGCCGTGAACGACACCATCGAGAATGTAGCCATTGCCGCTACTGTGAAAAAATGAAACCCGATACGCATCCTTTCAAACATTAGAATACCTCCTTTAATTTTGAAAACAAACTATTCTACCATCGCTGCCGATTTTTCAACTCGGCAACATCTTAAATCTCCCGAGCCCAACCTCTATTGGTCCTACATCGGAACTGCAATTCTTCTTTATATATCTGACCGTTCGGGAAAACAACCGTATCGGCGATAGTCACGAGCTCGCCATTATTATGAGTAGCTGCATTGCACGGTTCCACAATATGCGCTTCCATTAATTTAACATACTTTTGTGATGGCAAAAAATACGAACGTTCTTCATCGAACTCACCATTAGACTTTATGTAAAAGCGAGAATTTTCTGCACAATTTTCTCCTTTTTCGAGATCACAGCCTGTCCAGTCCCATTCTCCTATACAACCTTCTCCAATTCGGTCATTACAAATACCATTATCAACATCACGGGAAACCTTGTATTTGGGATGGTCCGTATCAGAATCAAGAACCAATGTACTAAACCTAGTTTCTGGACTAACAGATCCTTCAAACTTCCCTGCGATCTCCATAAGAATCCAGCCCTGCGATGTATAAATGAATGCAGATTTGTAGTCTGAAGCAAAAACACCCCTACCAGTATCTGATCTAAAATGCACTATTCCTATTTCACATATATCACCTATTTCAGGTTTTTCCGGGCAAACCTCAGAATTCCAAACCTCAGATTTTTTTACATATTTCCACGTATTACCAGAACACTTAAAAAACAGATAAGAACTAAAATCACCATAATGGGTGGTAAACCGCTGGATTTCGCCCGCATTTTCGGCATTGCATTGTTTTTCAGCCCAAGCATTACCAGTGCTATCTACACTCGTATAAACAGAAATGTCAGTCCCAGCAAAATCATTAGACATTCTTTCGCCTAAAGCATCGGTTGTGTCCATATAGCTGTGGAAATACTCTATTTTTCCCTTATCAGAAACGACAAGGCAAAGCTCATTATGCCCTTCACTTTGGCACTTTTCTTGTATTTCCGCAGCCGAAGGACTGGGGTTACTTCCAGCATCGTCACTGCAAGCCGTGAACGACGCCATTGAAAATGCAGCCATCGCTGCAATTGCAGAAAATGAAGCTTTATTAAACATTTTCATGATTCCCTATATTTTAGTTCACCAGTCACGCCATATAAACGTGGCTAGAAAGAAATATCTAACTTTTCAGATCTGTGAAAAATGTAATCAGCTACAAGATTCATTCCAAATCCTCCGAATACACTTGCGGAATTCAAAATACATTTATAGACCTTACCTGGTTCACCAGGTTGCGGCGGCATTTCAAAAACAGAGTCCTTATTTTCTTCTGTACATTCAGGTTGTTGGAAACGACTATCATTTAACCGATCTTCATCAGTTTCTAATGTCCATGAGCCATTTTCGCGATATCGATAATAATTTCGTGGTTCGCAGACATCATAATGTTCGCGTTCCCAACAGGTCTGAGTATAAGCGAGAGGTTTATCCGAAACTTCGCTATTACACCCAAAACGAGAAAATTCTTTTTTGTAGGAACAATCTTCCAACAAGCCTGCTGCACGGTCGCCTACCGTGGCATTTTGAGGCAAGTCCAAAAGATCATATTCTTCGTCAGTTAAACCGTCTTTTCTAGGGTCCAAATATTGTTGCGGAACCAGCCCCTCAGCCAAAGACCATTCTCCTAAAAAACATTTATAAATATTTTCACCGCGTTTACTGAATAGGCCATCAAATGCATATTCGGTCGGGCAAGGACCTAATTCAGAATTAGGCTCAAACTTATACCAAATATTCTCTTTTTCGCCTGGGAAATATACGCTTAAATAATTCTGTTTTCCTTCAGACGATTCGAACGAGCATATATCCCCTGCAGGGGACAAACTGAGAACAAAAGAAATAGATGGCTTTGCTGCACAATTATAAGCAACTTCATCAATCTCAAACCATCGATAAGAGGGGACATCATGAGTGGGCCAATAACTTTCACACATATAATACTGTGTTTTCTTGTATGACTCGTCTCCATAAGTAAGTTTCTGCTTAGCGCCCTCATTTTCAGCAGTACATGCGGACTTATTCGCAATGGATTCAAAGTCCTCCAAGATACCATCGCCCATATAAACAAACTCTTTCAAAATGGTTCCGGCACCACACGAAATTCTGACGCTACATGTTGGATTGCTAATTTCTTTTACGCAAATCGAACCAACAGTCACCCCCTCATCATCACAATTCCGTGGTTTGGATAATCCAGCCAAAGCTGAATTCGTCGAAGGCTCACCTGCAAACAACGCAGCCGAAGGACTGGGGTTACTTCCAGCATCGTCACTGCAAGCCGTGAACGACGCCATTGAGAATGCAGCCATCGCTGCAATTGCAGAAAATGAAGCTTTACCGAGCATTTTCATGAGTCCTTCCTGAATTGTGATTATTCTTTGAAATTTCAAACAACTTTTATCATTAATTTACAATTAATTTTTTTTGAAAACACATTTTAAGGAAAAAAATTTAAGCGGTAAAACGACTATATTTGTTCACGCGTATCATCAACCATACCTCCGCCATAACCGTATCATGAAGATACAGTCTTGAGAAATTTGGACTTACCAAAAAACGGGAAGGCAACTTGCAATCCCGGGCTTAATGACCATCATTCCACAATTACCCCATAATCCCCCCAAAGCACCGTTCTCAAACGTAAACCAAAGTTTACAGTCGATAAAAACGGGATCCGCGGGACGGAATAGAGACAATTATTCCCAATATCCACGCTGTTGTGGTCATCTATACGCGATTCTCTCTCTGTAAACAATTTTTTCTTAACATTTCACCTTTAATAAAATATTTTTAAGTCGTTGAACCTCCACGTTTTATTATAATTTCCTCATGCTTCTTAAGAAATCCTGCATTCTTGCGTCCATGATTTTAGCGCTTTCGACCAGCGCACTAGCCCAGTCCAGTTCCGATGATGACGACTGGCTTTCAGCGGATTCGCCCAGCCCATCCACGACAAGTGAAAAGCCCGCCGGCACCTACGACGGGTCTACCGATAGCGAATTCGCAAACGACGAAGAATATGCAAGCGCATACGCAAGGTACAAGACGGAGACCACCTCGCGTTCCGAAATCAGCAGACAGCGCAAGGAAGGGTTCTCGCAGTCCGTCTTTGTCGGGGCCAAGTTGCAGGGCGGATTCAATACGTTCCTCGGATCCAATTCTGACGGCTGGGGCGCCGGCTGGAACGCCGGTGCAGGCCTTATCATCAAGATTTCGATGTTCACCAAGAACTTCAGCCTCGTCCCGGAACTTACGTTCAACTACCGCCAATACAATTACGAAAAGGACATGGACGTCTATACGAACAAGGCGCAGCTGAACATCATGCTATTTGAGCTCCCGATCATGTTCCGCTACACGTTCGAGCAGAACGACTTCTTCGCGGCGGCGGGTCTGCACCTCGGGCTCAAGTTGATGGGCGATACGGAATTCAGCTCCGAAGCTAAAGGCGGTGTCGTCACCAACAACTCCACCAAGAGCACCAATACGTTCGTCTCGACCAACATGGAAGTCGGTCTCGCGATCGAAGGGGGCTACATGCTCACGCGAAGCGTCCACCTGCACCTCCGCGTCGTGCAATGTTTCACAAACCTTCTGAACCAGGGCTTGACCGTCGAGCCTTCTTTCTCGAACTCCACGCTGCTCACGTTCTACTCGAATCTCGGCATTTCGTTCCTGTTCTAAAAACGGCGGCATGCAAAAAAATTAGGACTTGCGTTTGGCGCAAGTCCATTTTTTTAAGTATCTTACAGTTCCCGAAATTTTTGGCTTTCTTGCTCCGGACCGAAAAATTACGTCCTTCCCTCGCGCATCTTGCGCTTGCACTCGTACATCGACGAATCGGCGCTCTGGAGCATTTCGTCCATGTCCTTGTAATCTTCGGTAGAGCATGCAATGCCATATGCGAAGGCGACCGTCTGGTCGACAATCGTAAGAGACTTGACGGCTTCCTGCATGCGTTCCGCGCATACGACGGTCCCTTTCAGGTCGGTATCCGGGCAAAGCACCATAAACTCGTCCCCGCCCATTCGGAACAACATATCCGACTCGCGGAGCAGCTTTTCGCAGACGCTCACCACGGAACGGAGCAGCAAGTCGCCCGCCATGTGCCCATACTGGTCATTCACCTTCTTCAACCCGTTCAGGTCAAAGTAAATCATCGAGAACTGTGTGCCGTAGCGCTTGCTGCGGGCGAAAAGTTCGCGGAGAGAGAATATCGCATGTCTGCGGTTATAGGCGCCCGTCAAGTCGTCCGTGAGCGAGATGTCGCGCAGATTGCGCAAGGACCTCGTCAAACGCAGGTGCACGCCGATTCTCGCGAGCAAGATGTCCGGCGCCGAAGACTTTTGGACAAAGTCGGACGCCCCCGACTGGAACCCTTGCGACACGCTGGCGGAATCCTCACAATTCGTAAGGAAAATTATAGGGAGGTTGTCTAGCGGGAACTGCTTGCGGATGTTCAGGCAGACATCGTAGCCGTTCATTTCCGGCATGTTGACATCCAGAAGCACAAGCTCTACGGGATTCTTGTTCAGGTACTCCAAGGCTTCGGAACCGGACTTGCAACAGAAGACTTCGTAGCCAACTTCCTTCAAGATATCCGAATCTTTTTTCAACTCGTCGTCGTTATCATCGACAATCAGGATTTTTTCTTCCATCATATTTAATACTCCTTGCCCATCCCAACACTCTCCCCAACCGAACTATAAAATAACATTACTTCAAAAACTCCATAGGCGGAGCCGATTCAACAAGCCCCATTTGGGCGGCCAATTTGAAGAAAATATCCAGGGAACGCTTGCGCTCATCTGTAAAACGGTAATCCAGCACGCTAAAATAGTCTTCGATAAGGGGACGCGACAAGTTCACCGGATATTTGGCAAGCCACACATCCAGCGCCTTCGACGGATTTTCGCGGAACTCCACGATGCCAGACTCCAGTTTCGCCATGTAGTTGTCCAGCACCGGTCGCAGTTGCGGCGCGAGCGCCTCCTTCGAAATCAGCCACGCCCCAAATACAAAGGGGAGCCCCTGCCATTTTTGCCATAGGGTGCCCAAGTCGTAACGGTACGCAAAGCGGTGGCGTTCGTTTTCCTCAAGCGCCAAGTCGCCTATCAAGAGGCATGCGTCGTCGGAATCCTCTGCCGTAAGCCCAACCGTGTATTGCGGATACAAGCCGTAACGTTTTTCGAGCAAAATCCGCAATAACGTAACAGACGTTTTGCTCTGCGAAGTCATGCGGACGCATTTGTCCGAAAGTTCCTCGATCGGGTAACGCGAAAAGAGCTTGACCGACCTCACCTCGAAAGAACAGGAGGTACAAAGCACGGGCGAAAGCAGGAATGCCCCAGGTTTTTGCGCAAACGTAATCGAGGACGCCGGGGAAAGGTGGATGGAACCGTCCTTGAGGCCCGCACAGTGCGCGCTCGGCGGACCATCGACAAAATCCACCTCGGGAAACTCGTTTTCGCGACCAACGGAATTAAAGAAAAAGGGTGCACAGACTAAAAAAGGAATTCGGCCAACACGGAGAGTCATGTAAAAAAGTTAAATTTTTGCGCGTGGTAAAAATGTAGACCACATCAAAAACAAACCGTTTAAATAAAAGTTAATGGCTAAAGAATAATGGCTGTATTTCACGTGAAGAAGACCTCGCTCGGCGAAGACCAGACCAGTCTGGTATTCAAGGGCAAGATTGTAGAAGGGCCCATCAGCAAGGGTATGACCATTGAAATTCCCGTAACGCAGGAAGCCGTCGTCAAAATGAAGATTTACGACGTCGTCCAATTCGACAAGCAAAAGGACGAGGACAAGAAGGTAGGCCTGGTTGTAGATTTTTATAACCTTCCCGACGACATGGAAGTCATCATGGACCTGAACATCGCCGACGAAGACTTGAACATCGTAAACGAATAACCTATTCATTCAACTCGGCTGCTCCGGCAGCCAAAGTATGGGATGGCACGCATGAATAAAGAAAGATTGCGCGGAGTGAATTTGGGCGGATGGTTCAGTCAGGTGGACTGTATCCAGGAAAAAGATCCGGTCGGTTTTCCGGGGGTGGTCGAGCATGTCAAAACCTTCCTCGGGACGGACGATTTTAAGCGCATCCACGAGGCGGGGTTCAACCACGTTCGCCTGCCGGTGGACTACTTTAATTTATTTAAAGGCGACGATCTCAAGCCGGACGAAGAGCTATTCGCATTGCTCGACAAGGCGCTCAAGGACATCCAGAATGCTGACCTGGACGTAATCCTCGACTTGCACAAATGTCCAGGTCACGACTTTCACCTGGCCAGCAATCACGAACAAGCTTTCTTCGCCGACGCGAACGCCCGCAAGGACACCCGCAAGATTTGGGCGTACCTGGCAGAACGCTACAGCGGAATGCCCCGCGTGATGATGGAACTCCTGAACGAACCCGCCGCAAGCGACTCCAAGGTTTGGGACAAAGTCAAGGACGAAATTTTCTGGGAAATCCGCAAGCACGCGCCCAAAAATACGATTGTCGTAGGCGCCAACAAGTGGAACAGCGCAAAGGAATTCGAGTTCCTGACCCCGCTCGACGACGACAACGCCATCTACAGTTTCCACACCTACACGCCGGTGACGTTCACGCACCAAGGCGCCGCATGGATTGACGACCCGTTCTTCAAGATTGAGCGTCCGTGGCCAGGCGACTACGCCGCGCCCGACGCGGATTGCGCCACGCGGCTCCATGTGGAATATGGCAAGTGGGACAAGGCGCGCCTGCAAGAGAGCATCCAGAACGCGCTCGATTTCCGTGCCAAGTACGACCTGCCCGTAAGCTGCAACGAGTTCGGCGTGTACGTCCAGGTTCCCCGCAAGTACCAAATCGCCTGGATGCGCGATTTCCTCGACATTCTCCGCGATGCCGACGTGGGCTACAGCTACTGGAACTACAAGAACCTGGACTTCGGTCTCGTTTCGAAGGGCGAATCGCTGCACAAAGACTTGCCCCAGTACAACAACCCCGAACGACTCGACTCTGAACTGATGGAAATGATCGCGAAAGGGTAGCGGCTCTGCCGCAGGCAAAAAAAATTTGGCGGGCATCAAGCCCGCCTCTTTTATCTTTTATATAGACGAAAGCGAAATCTTACTTCGCCTTTCCGGCGGAGGCAAGTTCCTCTTCGAGTTTCTTGTTCCGGTTGTCCTGCTTCTCGCAAATATTTTTCAGGTTGCTGATTTCGGCATTCTGCTTGGCCACCTGTTCCTTGAGGTCTTCGCACTTTGCGGCAAAGGTCTGCTCGGATTCGATGCGGCTATTCAGTTCCTTGCGCAGGCTATCCACGGAATTGCGCAACCTTTCGACGGCGTCGTCGGCATCCTTCAGAACGGGATTGTCGGCGCATTCGCTTTTCTCGTCACAGGTGCAGCACGTAAAAAACTTTTTCGTAATCGCAACAGCGGCAGCGGCACCCAGAACGGCACCAAAAACAAAACTATTCGTTTTCATAATGGAACTCCTTATACTTTTTTCATAATATCCATTTTGCAAATACAAAAGTCAAGAGTTTTTCGATTAATTCGCGCATTACAAGCCCCATTACCATAAAAAACCGCGATTTCATTACAAAAAACTTATATTATTAGCGTTATGTCACACCCGTTATATGCTGTTCTTACATTTACCTGCACTTTCGTCCTGCTGATTTTCATGAACCAGTTCCGGGTCATCCTGGACAAAAAAGAAAAATCAGACCGGGAATTCTTCACACTTTCGAACTGGGTCACCTTTTTTTGCCTCCAGGACAGTTTCTGGGGACTTTGCAGTATCGGGCTCATCCAGAACCATTTCGTGTTTTTCATCTCCTCCACCATATTCCATGCGACAGCGGCGATTTCCGCGTGCATTTGGCTGAGCTACATCCTGAACTTTATCGGGCTGAGACGCAGGAAGGTGCTTTTGGCCGAAATTATCGCCATCTTGCTCGTGCTGTTCCAATTCGTACTGCTGACAAGGAATTTCGAGACAAAATATATTTTCGACATTTCACCGGAAGGCGAATACATCACGCGGCCCGGGAGGAACCTGCTTTTTTACAGCCAGTTTTTCACGTTCCTCATCATTGCCGGCCTGACGGCGCAAAAGTTCTTCAGCGAAAAGCACAAGAGTACAAAGCGGCACTACTTGTCAGGTCTGCTGTTCATCTTCGCGCCAATTCTCTGTGCGACGCTCCAGGAAACATTCCCCTTCGCCCCCTGCTATTCCATCGGGTTCATGCTCGGCAGCTGCACCATCTACGCATTCGTCATCTCGGAAATGAGCCAAGAACGGTTCCTTTCGCAAAGGGCGGTCATCATCGCAGGCCTTTCTTCGGACTACGACTTGGTCATGTTCGTCGATATAACGAAGAACCAGGCGAATTTTTTCCAGGTAAGTCCCAAATTCTCGAAACTCCTCGAAACCGTAGACCCCAAGCTTCCGGACAACCTGAAATTCGACACCCTCATGAGAAGGATCATCAATCCTAGCGAGCTCAACGACTTTATCGAAACAACGTACCGCGACCACTGCCTCACCATCCTGAAGGACGCCCCCTCCCACATGATCCCCTTCACCGCAAACATCGACGGGCAGACCGAGCACTACCGCCTCAAAATCGCAAGCAACAGCAGCAACGCCAATTCCTTTGTCGTGGGCGTCATCTGCTTCGAAGAAGAACACCGTCTCGAAGAAAAGGCGCAAATACTGAAAAAGAACCTGCAGCACACAATGCTCATCGCGAGCAGAGATGCGGTAACAGGCGTCGGGAGCGCGGCCGCATTCAAGTCCAAATGCGACCAGCTGGACAAACAAATTAAAAGCAACCACGCCCCCAATTTTGCAATCGTGGAATGCGACGTGAACAATTTAAAGACGATGAACGATACCTACGGGCACGACAAGGGCGACGCATACCTCAAGAATTGCTGCAGGGTGTTCTGCAACGTTTTCCTGCACAGCCCCGTATACCGAATCGGCGGCGACGAATTCGCGATTGTCCTGCAGAACTCGGATTTCGACGACAGAGCCGAACTTTTCGAGCTACTGAAAATGTCCGTCATCGTCAAGCCGAACAACCCCCACCAAAGTATTTCGTTTGCTGCCGGCATGTCAGACTACGACCGTCAAACAGACAAAAGTTCCAGGGAAGTTCTCAAGCGTGCAGACGAGCTCATGTACACCAACAAGGTCCAGATGAAGCAGGAGAAATAAGAAAAAACCCCGAATCTTTCGACTCGGGGCTTTTCAGCGGGAAGAGCGAGATTCGAACTCGCGATAGGATTAAGTCCTATACGTCCTTAGCAGGGACGCGCCTTCGGCCAGCTCGGCCATCTTCCCATCTTGGGGACACAAATTTTAACAAAATTTCAGCAAGTTTTCAAGGGGTAACGGGCAAAATCATTGTTTTTCCATATAAATAAGCGTATTTTTTACATGAATCATCCCTTTTCAAAGGACACCCCGTCAAAACTTTTATATCTTGTAAGTCGTTAACAGTCAACAATTTACGAAAAATATGCATAAGTTTCTCAAAATCACTGTAGCCATCGTTCTTGTAGCCCTCATTTGCTGCATTCCCTTTTATATCATCGTATTCAAAATTCTCCCGGAACGCGACCCGGACAATCTGTTCAACCGCACCACCATCTTGCAAGTGCTCTCCGGCGAAACCCGCGTTTTCTACGAAGACGGCAACAACCTGCTCGGCGCATTCTTCGATGCGAACCACCGTGTCTATGTCCCTTACGGCGACATTCCGGTCAACTTGATCAACGCCCTTATCGCCGCCGAAGACTCCCGCTACTGGACACACAATGGATACAACTTCAAGGGTTTCATGCGCGCCATGTTCAACAACATCAGGGCGGGGCGTGTCATCCAGGGCGGATCCTCGCTCACGCAGCAGGCGGTCAAGAACATTTTCGGACGCGAAGAACGCAGCGTCAAGGAAAAGCTCAAGGAATTCCTGAACGCCCTCCGCATGGAAAAACACTTTTCAAAGGAAGACATCCTGGAATTTTACCTGAACCAGTTCCACGTCTCGGGCACGGGCAAGGGAGTCGCCATTGCGGCCCAGTACTTCTTCAACAAGGAACTCAAGGACTTGACGCTTGCCGAATGCGCATTTATCGCAGGCTCGGTCAAGGGACCGTTCAACTACGACCCGTTCATCCAGCGCACCGAAGAACGTAGGCAAAAGGCGCTCGAACGCGGCGAAACCCGTCTCAAGTACGTCCTCGGACGCATGGTCGAAGAAGGCTACATCGAGCAGGCCGACATGGACTCCGCCCTCGCGAAGCCGCTGGAATTCAACCACGGCAATTTCCGCTTCACGATGAGCACGACTCTCGAACGCCTGGAAGAACGTCTCGACAGCGACTACTTCCACGAACTTTTCAAGACGGAAGGCATCGAGGACTGGCGCAAGGCCCAGCTCGAAATCACGACAACGTTGAACGCCAAGTCGCAGGACGCCGCCAAACGCGCATTGCAGACAAATATCAGCAACTTGCAGTTGCAGCTCGGCGGTTTCGTACTCCCCAAGGCCCAATTTGCAAACCGCGCACGCAACGCGCGCAAGGGCGACTACCTCTACGGCGCCGTCGATAGCGTATTCTTCGACACGACCGGAAGGCTCCTGTCCCTCAAGCTCAATTTCGGACAGCTGAAAGGAATCGTCACGGAACAGGCCGTCAACGACTTCGCCAAACTCGCCGGCGGCGACGTGAACAAGATTCTCGCGACCCAGCTCAAGCCGGGCGCCATTCTTCTCGTGAGCATTATAGACGAAACGCCCATCGACGGTTACGCTCCGTGCAAAATCGAAACGGAACCGGTGCTGCAAGGCGCACTCGTCGCCATCCAGAACGGCAAGGTGATTGCAAGCCAGGGCGGTTTCCACAATACGGGATTCGACAGAAGTTTCAAGGCTATCCGCCAGCTCGGTTCCAGCTGGAAACCCCTCCTTTACGCCCTCGCCCTAAAACGCCACTGGAACTATCTCGACAACCTCGAGAACGAATTCAACGTTTTCCAGTACGGGAACCAGTTCTATTTCCCGCGCCCGGACCACAAGAACAAGGGTGACGTCGTCAGCATCGCCTGGGCGGCAACACGTTCCGAGAACATCGCGAGCATATGGCTCCTGGAACATCTTTTGGACAAGCTATCCAACCAGGAATTCGAAGAAGTCGCACGCGAAAACGGATTTGCCCGCGAACCGGGCGAAGAACGAATCCGGTTCGTGGAACGTCTGCGCGACAAGTTCGGGCTCATGATGAAAGAAGAAGTCAAGCGTGAAATCGAATTCACGAAAGCCCGCGACGCCCTCGTCGAACGCTACATGAACGACGGCAAAGTTCTCCAGGCCCGCGCCGTGCAGAATCTCCGTTTTGGCACGTACAACGACATCGGCTTGAAACAAGCGAAAAGGGACCCGAAACTTTACAAGTACATGAACCACAACTTCATGCGCTATTCCGAAATCATGCGCGCCCGAGAAATCCAGGAACTCGACCCGGACGAATCCGCAAAATTGCAGCCGCTCGATTCCGTGCAGCTTGCAGACAACTTTACGCTTACCGATTTCAAGCGTTTAAACGCGATGATCGAACCCGTCGATAGCGACGCCGACTACTTTGACATGGCCCACCTACGCTACTGGCCGGACTACCGCCGTGCGCTTGCGATGGCGGACTACGCCCGTTTTGCAAAAGAAATCGGCATCCACCAGAAATTGCAGAAGGTGTTCAGCATGCCGCTCGGCGTGAACGACATTACGCTTGCCGAAATCAGCACCGCCTACCAGACAATCCTTACAGGCAAGGTTTACAAGTGCAAGGACGCCGACTGGACCGAAGCCTGCTTCATCAAGGAAATCCGTAACCGTGACGGGCGCGTCATCTTCAGGAACAAGATGGAATCCAAAAAAGTGCTCGACGATACCGTTACGACGCAAATTGGCGTGATGCTGCGTTCCGTATTCACGAACGGTACGGCGCACAGTCAGCTCTCGGCACTGAGCATTTACAGTCCCGACAAAAAAACGAAATTGCGTTTCCCGGTGATGGGCAAGACGGGTACGACAAACGATTACAAGAACGTGGCGTTCCTGGGAGCGCTCCCGATGTACGTCAAGGAAAAGAACGGTGTCGCGCTGGATTCCGTTGTCGCCATCGGAAGCTATGTGGGCTTTGACGACAACAAGCCCTTGAAATCGGGACGCACACGTATTGCAGGCGCTTCGGGCGGCCTTCCGCAATGGGCTACGTTCGCCAAGGAAGAAATCGACATTCTGGAACTTCCGAACAAGATAGACTTCCTCGACATTTCGATGCTCGCGACAGGCGAAGTCCCGCTGATGCTGACAAACGAACGCGGGGAACTGACAGTCGACCCGATGACCGGCGAAGCGCTTGTCAACGGCGAAAAAGGACGCCCGCTGCCGTGGCTCGACGTGCCGGGATTCACGCCGCCGCAAGTCCAGAAGCTCGCCGCCGAAAGGATTGCAAAGACGGGAATTGTCGTAAGTTTGCCGATGCCGCAAACAGGAACCGCACAGACCGATTCCGCAAAGAAGGCGGACGCAACGACACAGGAAACATCTACGCAAACAGGGGCCCAACAAGCGAGTGCAACGCCGCAGACGACGCCTCAAACGCAGCCATCGCAGTTCATTCCGGCAGATGCAAGACCCGTCTCGGAAGTCATGAAGGCCGATTCCGCAAAACGTGCCGCGGAAGCAGCGAAGAACGTCGCCGAAAAGCAGACGGCAACGCCCCCGCAACCGCCCAAGATTATCCAGCCGCCCAAGCCGCAGGCCGCCATGCCCAAGGACGACGACTGGGATCTGCCTGAAAACTTCAACAGCAAGAATGCATTCGTGCCCATCGAAGCGGACGCGGAGTAAAGGCTAGAGTAGCATCCAGTCATTATGACTTTTTCGAAGTTCTTGACTCAAAATTGCTATTTTGTTTACGATAAAAAAAACGGAGAATTTCATGTTTGAATCAAAGTTTTTCGTTCAGGCAGCAACATTCACTGCAGCAATTTCGCTCACGGCGTGCATCGGAACTCAGCAGTGCCCATCCCCGGACGTTAACCCCGCAGACAAAACGCAGCCCGCTCCGATTACAAAAATTATCGGGCAAGACACCGTTCAATCCGCTGAAACGCAAATCGGCACAAGCTCCGAAATGCAGGTCGTCACTGGCGACAGCGCTTCACAGCTCCTGGACCAGTTCCATCTGACGACCCCCGACCAGACGCCAACGATTCTCGTACAGACCAGGGTCGATACTGTCATGATGATGTTGCCGCCTTGCGACAAGACGCATTTTTCGCACTGTACGCTCGAAACGACGATGGACCCGTACAAGGCGTTCCCGGCGCTCGCCAACTACGTATTCAATTACGCAGACACGCTCAGCAGAGCGGGCCAGACCGACTCCGCCTCCGTAATCCTGAACAGTTTTTCGTCGATGGCCCCGATGTGGCAAGAATGGCAAGCCTACTCGGATACATTGCGCAATGATTTCGGTAAACGCCGCGAAGAAAAAGCGAAAGAATACGAATCCATGGCACTCCAGATCCAGAACATGAACCGTGTGCAGGCTTCTTACAGCATGGTTTCCGAAACCGCGGACAGCTTGATTTCCCAACTCGCTCCCGGGGATTCGCTTGCCAACTGGGCCGAAGGCCAAAAGAAAATAGCCTACAAAAATACGCTCAAGAAAGCGCAAAAGGAATTCGACGCCATCAAGGTTCTCGCCGACGAGAAGGCCCAATTCGCCGAAGCACGCAAGCAAACCGAAACGTTCCGCATTCGTTACCGCGATTTCGAGGACACGCTCCATGTACAAGCGTTCCTCGACCATATCACCGAACTCGAAAAGTCTGTCGATTCCGAAAACGCAAAAATGTGGGAAAAGAACGACCCCGTCGCGGCACTCGCCAAGGCCGACACGCTCATTGCCGCAGAAAAATTCGACAAAGCAAAGGATCTGTTGAACAAGCTCAAGTCCAGCAAGCTCCGCAAGGAGGCTTCCGAAAAGTACATCGTCCTCGCCGACGCTTACTGCAACAAGCAACGCAAAACGACATCGCAGCTCTTTGCAAAATCCCAAAAGCAAACCGATGAAACCAAGAAAAAGAAATTGCTGAACGACGCCATCGCGCCGCTTGACAAGTGCCTTACGGAATTCCCCGAAACGACACAAAAAGAAAAAGTCGAAAGCAACAAGAAATTCATCGAAAAGGAACTCGCCAAGTGACCGACTGGTGGAGCTACGCCCAATACCCGGCATTCTTTGTCCTGGGCGCAATCGTAAGCCTCATCAACAGCATCGCGGGGGGCGGTTCCACGCTTAGCCTTCCCATCATGATTTTCCTCGGGCTCCCCGCAACCGTCGCTAACGGCACGAACCGCATCGGGCTCATCATCGGGAACTTTAGCAGCGCTTTCAATCTCGCACGTCACGGCTACCTGCACAAGAAAATTTTCATGCAGCTGATGCTGCCGACATTTATCGGAGCGCTTGTCGGCGCATGCTTCTTGGTACGCATCGGGGACAAATTCTTCCAGGCCATTCTTGCGATCGTCATTTGCCTCGTGGTCGTCATGAGCAACCTGCGCAAGGACATTCTCGGAAAGCCTCCAGAGACACCCCCCGAAAAACTCACCGTCAAAGGCGCCCTCGGATTTTTCGGCATCGCCGTCTATGGTTGCATCGTGCAAGTCGGAGTCGGCTTCGTACAAATTTTCGGGCTCACGCGCTACACCGGCCTCGACCCCATCCACGTGAACGCCCTCAAGAACGCACTCACCAACGTGTTTTTGCTCGTAAGCACCATAGCGCTTGGCATGGCCGGCAAAATAGACTGGCCTATCGCCATCATCATGGCCGCAGGCGCCTGGTTCGGCGGCTACCTCGGCAGTTTCACACAGCGCAAAAAAGGCAACAAGTTTATCCAGCGATTCGTGAGCATTTGCAGCATCGGCATGGCCATCGCGCTTGTGGTCGATTTGATGGTGAAATAAGCCCGAACCGGAGCTGGGATTTTCTCATTTAGCTCACGACATTGCGTGACCGTTCAACGAGTTGCCTCAAATTGACGGAATTTCTTCGTTCCTGCTCCGTTTTCAAATTCGACATAATCCGTGCAAAATAATCCGCTTTTTCGGTCTTTTTGGCAAGGAAGGTTTCTTCGTAACATCTTTGGGCAATCGCAATCACTTCAGCATTAAAATTTGGCGTAAACCCATACTTTTTGCAAGTTTCAGCCATGTCCTCGTCGCTAATGCTTTTATAGTCAAAGTCAACACCCTTCGCAACCATCATCATGTCGTTCAATATTTCACACAGGACATCGTGCGATGACGAAAAACGGGCCCGTAAAAAGCTGCAATATACAGCCTCTTTATAAAGGTTCTTGTAAATAAAATAATCACGCAGCGAACGAAAGCAATGAACCAAATCTATTGAAAGATACGCATATTTCATGGCAGAAACCGTTTCTTTCAGAGAATCCTCCCAACGTCCCGCCGCAGCGTAAAGCATCGCAAGAATAACCTTGCATTTCGCAGACGCAGGATTCCACTTGACAGCCTCGGTCGCCGCATCCAGCGCATTGGAAATGTCTCCGAGATCATAAAGCACAAGCGCGTATTGACCGTAAATCCAGTCCATCGGACAAACTTCACTAATGTTCTTCACCTGACGGATTGAAGATGTTTGATAACGATGATGATAAAGAATCCTCTCCATCCTATCAGAAATAGAAACATATGTAACGGCATCGTTCGATACGAACGGCTGGCCCTTAAGCGCCTCAATCAATGGAGTGATAATTTTCAAAGCCCTTTGATAATCTACATGCTTGCGGGCATCAAGGCACAAATTCAAAATTTCCATCACGCCGTTCAGACCGCCAACATCCTCAAGCTTCTTGCTCATGATGGCGGACTTGATTTGAAACAAGTCTTCTTGATTTTTGGCGTTATCAATAGATATCATATTCAACTTTCAAAAAAAAGACGCTTTATTAAAATACTCTTTTTTGATTCAAAAGATGGAAGCCAAGCAGATTTTGAGTGATAACCGTAACAAATTGAACGACAAACGTCCACTTGATGCTACCTTAATCACAAATCCGGCAGCCTTCTGCGACTTAGACCTGCAAATGGCGAGCGGTTTACTTTCTACACGTAATCTTTTTCTGCGGTCCCTTGCATGCGCGGGATTCTGCTTTTTCCTTGCGAATTCTTGCGGAACGATCCTTCAGGGTTTCACCGAGCCCCGAGCGCAAATTAGACTCCATATCCTTGTCACCAGCCGCAAGAATTTCCTTTTGCGGGCGCTTCAGTTTTTTGATGCGGGCTTCCAAGCGGAGAGCCTGTCTATAATCAGGAAGTTCGAACGTGCGCAGCACACATTCCGGCGGGAAAGCCTTGGTAAATTTCGCGCCTCGTCCACCGCAATGCTCTTCAAAGCGAGCCTGCACGTCAACGGCGTAGCCCGTATAAATACGATTGCCCTTGCAACGGAGCATATAGACGAAATGCGGCATATTAGACGAAAAAGAGTAAACAGTGGTTGGTGGTTAGTGATTAGGAAAGCTAAAAAAACGTTCTTTTTACATTCCTGTTTACTTGCCACTGTTTACTAGGACTGTGACTGGATCCTTCGGCTTTGCCTCAGGATGACGTTCCTAAAACCTAACTCCTACTTCCTACTACTTCTCTTTCTTCGAGACGATGCTCATGTAGATGGTGCCGAGAATTGCAGCACTGAAGCTTCCGAGGAGAATACCGAGTTTTGCGGAATCCTTGTTCGCGCCGTCTTCAAAGGCGAGGCCAGCCACAAACAATGCCATCGTAAATCCGATACCGGCAAGCATACCGCCACCCCAGAGGACCTTCCAGGAATAGCTCGGTTTCTTGGAAACACCAATCTTTACAGACAAGAGGCTGAAGAGGAAAATTCCTATCGGCTTACCGAAAACGAGCGCAAGCGCAACGGCGCTCAGCACAGGAACATCGAGGCCGCCAAGCTTGATTTCGACACCGGCGTTCGAGAGCGCAAAAATAGGCATGATTGCAAAATTCACCCAAGGCACGAGCGGCTTGTACAAACGTTCCTGCAACGAAACGCTTTCGCTTGCGCCACGCTTCAGCAAGTTGAATACGCGATACTTTTCTTCACCAGAAACCGTCTCGTCACCTGCAAGTACGCTACCCACGCTATTCGCAAAATTCGCCACCATGCCCTTCGCAACGACAGGTTTCGCAGGCACAGAAAGACCGAGAAGCACACCGGCAATCGTCGGATGCACGCCGGACTTGACAAAGAACGCCCAGATGGCAACGCCAATGACACCATGCAAAAGCAAGTTGCGCACGCCGATACGGAAGAGCACGTTTATCAAAATAAGCAGCACGAAAGCCGTTCCAAGGGCAGCAAAGTTGATGCCGTCACCGCTCGGATATCCAATCGCAATCACGAGGATTGCACCGATATCGTCGGCAATGGCCAAGGTCAAAATCATCACGCGGAGCGCATGCGGAACCTTCTTGCCCAAAATCGCCATGCAGCCGACCACGAACGCAATATCTGTCGCCGTCGGGATTCCCCAGCCATGGGATGTTCCCGGAGGGCAAAGCGCCAAGTAAATCAACGCAGGGAACAGCATACCGCCCGCCGCGGCGATAATCGGGAGACTCGCCGCCTTCGGGTCATGGAGTTCACCGTAGGTCATTTCGCCCTTGACTTCGAGACCGATATTGAAGAAGAATATCGTCATCAGAGCATCGTTGATGAACCAGTGCAAATCGCCCGTGCCCACCCAGCTGCCGATCGTCACCACGAACGGCAAATGCCAAAAGTGCTCATACGATTCCGGACAGAGATTCGCCCAGATGAGGGCCGCAAGCGTCATAATGATAAGCACTATGCCGCCCGTCGTCTCCACCTTCATCAGGCGTTCTATCGGGGTGATAATCTTACGTACCGGGGTTTCCGGAAACATGTCCTGAATTTTATCGCTGCTAGTTACTCGTGCTGACATACGCTTATCAATATAGATAAGTTTTGAAAAAAATTTTTCCGGCACACCGATTTTTACGCAAAATTACAAGAACATCGAAAGAACGTCTTTCAGTTTTTCGATACTGACCGGCTTTGCAATATGCTCATCCATTCCCGCCTCAAAAGAAGCCTTGCGGTCTTCGTCAAAGGCATTCGCAGTCATGGCGACAATCGGAATGTTAGCCACGTCCTTATTTTCAAGGGCGCGTATGCGTTTCGTCGCTTCGTAGCCATCCATCACAGGCATGCGCACGTCCATCAAAACGAGGTCGAACGGTCTTGACGAAGCCTTCGAAAGCGTTTCCACGGCAACCTCGCCATCTTCTACGGCAGTCACGATAAAGCCGTTGTCCTGAAGAATTTCCATCGTGATTTCACGATTCAAGATGTTGTCCTCAACCAGCAGGATTTTTTTGCCGACAAAGACCGGGTCGTCCGCAGCGCCCGCCTCCCTCCTGCTGATACGTTTTTTCGACTGCACCAGCTTGAATTCGAACGTCATGACAACCTCGGTACCGACATTCAGGCGGCTCGCGATTTCAATCTGGCCCCCCATCATCTCGACCAGGTTCTTAGTAATGGCAAGGCCCAGTCCCATGCCGCGCACTTCCCTCGACGCCGTAGATTCCCTTACGAACGGTTCATAAACCGTCTTGAGGAACTCTTCGCTCATGCCGATACCGTTATCCTTGATGCGGAACTCATAAGCTGCGTAGCTCGACTTCGAAAGCGGAGTTTCCTTGACGCTCATCGAAACAGAGCCGCCCTCCTTCGTAAACTTGACGGAATTCGAAAGAATCTTGAGCAACGCCTGACGCAAGCGGTTCCTGTCGCAGACAACTTCGTCATCATTGATATCGACGCAATCGATTTCAAATTTCAGGTCCTTCGCCTGCAAATCGGCACGGACTTCCCGTTCGACTTCATGGATGACTTCAAACAAGTGCGTCGGATTTTCGTTAAGGTCAAACTTGCCCGATTCAATGCGGCTCATATCCAGGATATCGTTGATAATGGAAAGCAAATGATCCGAGCTCTGGTCAATCTTCACAAGACAGTTCCTGACTCGATTGCCATCATCCAAATGCGACAACGCGATAGAGGTCAAGCCAATGACGGCATTGAGCGGCGTGCGGATTTCGTGGCTCATGCTGTTCAGGAACTCCTTTTTCGCGCTATTGGCCGACTGTGCCGCCGAGAGCGCTTCCTTCAGCGCTTCCGCCTGGCTTTCGAGCTGTTCCTTCTGTTCCAGTTGCAAACGAGTCGATTCATCGACGCTGATAAAGCCGGCCAAGATCTGTTCCCGCGCATCGGGCGCTTTGCCCGCCATCACGAACTTCAATTGCCAATATTCGACGGCGCCATTTATAAGCATGCGGAAATTGACATAATAAGCACTCCTTACAGACAGCCTTTCACTTACAACTTCTCGCTTCGTCATTTCCATGAACTTTTTGCGGTCATCCGGATGGACAAGCGTGTTGGCAATCAGCCTTAAACGGTCCGCGAAATTCCCGACCTTTTTCCAGTTCGGATTGTCGGCCCAGTCATTCTTCTTGACGTAATAAAGATGGTCTTCTCTTGTCGCAGGATTAATAAAGCTCACAAGCGAAAAATCTTCGGAAAGGCCATTGATAACGGACAACCTTTCTCTTTCGGCCTCGATGGCGACCTTTTCGTCATTCACGTCCTCCACGCCGATAATCACGTAGCCCTGCCCCTTCGCATCGGCAAAACCAATCAACGTATGACGGATCCAGACCCAGTTGCCATTGATAAAGCAACGCATATCGACAACTTTTCTCGATTCGGAATTACCCATGATTTCAAGGAAAGATTCCCTGTTAAACACGCTATGGCAAAGTTCCTGGTCATCCTTATGGATTTTCGTGAGCTCATCGTCATTCATGATGTCATAAATCGAGACGTTCATGTCAAAGCGGTTGGTGATTTCCTTGTACAAGTCGTTTTTCGAATTGGAATACGCTACATACGACCCCGACTCCGGATTCACGTAATAGATATTGATAAAGTTCTTGGAAAGGAGCCCGAGCAATTTCATTTGCATATAACGGACCTTACCCACATCATCAAATGCCGAACGTTCCGCCTCGGCAGCAAAGCATTGGATGGCCACGCGACGGAGTAGCACAAAATAAGCGACAAAGAACAGGAACACGCCTATGCCAAAACAAAGCAAAATGAAACGAATCTGGAGCATGGGCCCCATCGCATATTTTTCTGGAGACAAAATAACAACGCTCCAATTGTTGACTTCGATCGGGCTATAGTAAATGCAGTTCGCTTCTTCCCAGAAATTTTCTATGCACCCCTTACCTTCCTTGCCGGCAAGGAGTTCATCGACCAGAGCGGAAAAGGCTCCGTTTTCGTTATCTTTTTCATTCCTGTAATCAAAAATGGTCTTGAGCGAATCGTGCTCCGTATCCGCCACGAAACGGCCATCATCGCGGTTGACAACATAAACAAACATCTTGCGGTCATATTCCTTGTCGGCTCGCAAGTATTGATGGATCAAGCCAAGGCTGAATTTCCAGAACGCCACCGCCACGGTCTGGCCGCGGCTTTTTATGGGAAAAAAATGATACAGGAACTTTTCATTTTGGATATCGCTTTCCAAACGGACGGTCACATGGGATTCTTGCGAAGCTTCCTCCCTATACGACAAGGACATCGTCGACGAAGAAACCACGGAACCGTCCGGCATAATCACGGTATCGCCCGGCAAGAGAATGCTGATTTTTTGGTCCCGCAAAAACGGCTGCATCTCGTTCAACTTCACCTGCAAACTATCCACCGAATAATCAGAACGGTCTTCCAAGGCATTTGCAACAAACTGAAGATTTTCACCATAATGCAAATTATTAATTATAAATTCATGCGATACGACATTCGCATATTCCTTGAGTTTATCAAAACAGCCGTCCTCAACAATTTTCAGAATTCTCTGACTTGAAAACAGGAACGCCGAGGCCCCCAAAACAACAAGAACAACCGCAAAAATAAAGTGATCACGATGCATCACCTTTTCGCTATGGACGCCATCTATATTCTTGATCATTCAACCATCACTTGTTAAGGAACTTAATCAAAATATATGTAAAACATCGCCAAAAAGAAATCCCGGACGTTACCGCCCGGGACTCTTTTCCATATACAACAAAAGTTAGAAGAACGCAGGCGGCCAACGCGGGTTCTTGGAGGACATATCGATTTTGTAGAAGTCCTTCTGGAAACGTCCGTCGTCCATGCCGTACATCTGCATCACGTGGCGGGCAATCCACTTGCCGAGCTTGAGCACAGTGAGCTTTTTGCGGAGGCGGCCCTGGCAGTCGCGGTTCATGATGTCCGGGAGCGTCGATGTCGTTAAAATTTCGTCAATCGCCGGGCTGTTGAGCTTTTCGCGAGCTTCGGCGCTGGTGTGGAAGTGCGTTACGCCGAAACAGACACGGTTCGGGTGACCCTTCTTGATGTGTTCGCAGCACTGCACAATCGTCGTACCCGTGCGGACCATGTCGTCGAACACGATCACGTCCTTGCCTTCGATTTCCTCGATGCTGATGTCGGAGAGTTCCGGGTTGAACGTCATGCTGATTTCGCGTTCACCGGTACGTACCTTGTCCATAACCACGCGCTTGCATTCCGGCAACTGGAGAGCGTCGAACACGGCGTTCATGAACGGGCGGGCGCCCTTGTCCGGGGAGACAATCACGAGATTGTTGCCGTCCTTGCCAGTCTGAACAAAGTTGCTGTTCTTGATGTAGTGGGCATAGACATCGGTCGGAATCAAGTTGTGGAAGTTGCCTTCGAAAATTTCGTTGAAAAGGTTCTGCACCTTGATGCTGTGATTGTGGCAAGTCACGACGGCATCGACACCGGCAGTCTTCAAAAGCTGTGCGTAAAGGAGACTCGTGAAAGCCTGGCCATCGAACTTCTTGAGGTCGATATCCGGACGATCCTTTTCGAGTTCACCCACACGGTGCGGGCCACGATCCTGGGCACTGTAGAACAAATCCGGTTCAACCAACACGACCTGTTCGGCTCCGTTATCCTTGGCGGCACGAGCGAGAATGCAGTTGCGCATCGCATAGTCGTTACGGCTGCGTTCGTGGTTCGAAACCGAGCAAATCAAGACAATCTTGCCTTCGAGACGATTGCCGATATGTTCCATGTCAGCTACATCCAGCATGTAGCGGGGACAGAATTCGGAGTTGGCGAAGGTCTTCAGCGAGACCACGTCGGAGATATCTTCACGGAGACCGATGTACTGCGCCATGTCGATGGCAAACGGATCATCGGTAAAGTTACCGGTCACGATAAAACGATCTGACATTATTTTTTGCCTTGATTTGAGTTTTTCTTTGTGTTATTGCCAAATATAGTTAGAATACGGCTTAGTTTCAAGTTTTTGCGCATGAAAAACTGTTTTTAGGGAGAGCTCCATCACACACCCTTCATTTCAAACAAATTAATTACAAAAAAAAGAGCCCCGATTTTCCATCGGGACTCCTTTCAAGCACTTTGTTTTAGAACAAAATTACTTAGCGGCCTTGGCCTTCTTAGCCTTCTTGCAGCCACCCTTCTTGCAGGCAGCCTTCGGAGCAGCCTTGGCAGCCTTGCGCGGGTCACCGGCATAGACAGCCTTCTTGCCGAGTTCTTCTTCGATACGGAGGAGGCGGTTGTACTTGCAAACGCGATCCGTACGAGAGAGGGAACCGGTCTTGATCTGGCCAGCGGCAGTACCGACAGCGAGGTCAGCGATGAAGGTATCTTCGGTTTCACCAGAGCGGTGAGAAACGATCGGAGCGTAGCCTTCCTTCTGAGCGCGCTTGATGGCGGCGAGAGTTTCGGACACAGAACCGACCTGGTTCACCTTGATAAGGATAGCGTTAGCGATGCCAGCCTTGATGCCTTCGTCGAAGATGGTCGGGTTGGTAACGAACAGGTCGTCACCCACGAGGTTGATCTTGCCACCGAGCTTGTCGGTCATGACCTTCCAGCCAGC
>Ga0310696_10001876_pt1 | contig 29238 bp, 24 predicted proteins | sample AusTroGonzalo_MG_4_FD_203885 | JGI IMG/M metagenome (GOLD analysis project Ga0310696, IMG submission 203885) | Bovine rumen microbial communities from tropical cattle in Woodstock, Queensland, Australia - Gonzalo_02 (v2) (version 2) | ecosystem: Host-associated > Mammals > Digestive system >... | reverse complement strand
CGGTGAGCTGAACATGGCCCAGGTAGAAAAGGGTATGAAAGACGCCCTCAACGCCAAGGAAGGCCAGCCCATGGACTCCGCTTTCGTAAAGCAGTTCAAGATCGACCCTTCCCAGATGAACATGATCATCAACAGCTTCCTCCAGAAGCGCACCGCTTATGAAGGCGCCCTCAACCTGGAGAAAGGCGACAAGTTCCGCAAGGAATTCTACGAGAAGAACAGCGCCGACTCCACCGCTTCCGGTATCGTTTACCTGATCCAGGATTCCGGTTCCGAAAAGCGCGCTGTCAGCGACCGTGACACCGTGAAGGTGAACTATCGCGGCACCCTCATCGACGGCAAGGAGTTCGACAAGAACGAAGGCATCGAGTTCCCCCTGAACCGCGTGATCAAGGGCTGGACCGAGGGCATGAAGCTCGTGGGCGAAGGTGGTAAGATCACCCTCGTGATTCCCGCCAACCTGGCCTATGGCGAGCGTGGTCCACGTGACATCGGTGCCAACTCCACCCTCATCTTCGACGTAGACCTCCTGGAGGTTCACCCTTTCGTTGAGCCCAAGGTAGCAGAACCCGTCAAGGCTGTCAAGAAGAAGTAAGTCTATGGCACTGGAACTGGAAGGCACCCTTCGCCAGAAACTGGGCGTTCAGCAGGGAACGTCGGCCCGCGGCCAGTGGGCCAAGCAGGAGTTCATCCTGGAATTCCCGGACGGCAACTTCACCTCGCAGGCCTGCTTTACGGCCTGGGGACAGGATAAAGTGGTCGAACTGGACAAGTACCAGGTGGGAGACCGTGTAAAGGTTTCCTTCAACCTCAAGAGCCGTGAATACAACGGCCGCTGGTACAACGACCTCCAAATCTGGCGCATCAGCCCGGCCGATGCCGCACCTGCAGCCGCTTCGGCCCCGGCTTATGCCCCCGCCCCCGCTGCCGCACCTTCCTACGGTGCCGCCCCGGTACAGGACATTCCGGCCCCTACGCTGGACGACATGCCGGCAGACAGCCCCGAGGCAGACGACCTTCCGTTCTAAAGCATTTAGCTATTCGACAAAACCTTCGGTCTTTTCGGCCGAAGGTTTTTTTTGTTCGGCCAGAATCTGAAAGATTCTTTGTATCTTTGTAAGCTATGATGAATATTGGATATAACAACCGATGGATTCGACTGGTTAAGGACCTGCTGTTTTGCGCCCTGTGCGTCTGGTTCATTACCATGCGGCGTCCCTTTGCCACCATCGTGGGCATCCTGGGACTGGCCTGGTATGGGCGTGACGCCTGGTTCCAGATCAAGGTCCTGTGGCAGGAGAAACACTATAAGCCCGTAGACAACACGTCCAAACCGGCTTCCGGGGAGGACGGGAAGATTACCCTTAGCGCCAATGCCAAGGAAGTGGACTTTGAGAAGGAATAAGGCATGATTCCCAAGGAAACGGTAGACCTCATCCTGGACACCGCCCGCATCGAAGAGGTGGTGGGAGACTTCGTGACGCTCAAGCGCCGCGGCTCCAGCTATGTGGCCTGCTGTCCCTTCCACAACGAGAAAACGCCTTCCTTCCACGTGACGCCCGCCAAGGGCATTTACAAATGCTTCGGCTGCGGCAAGGCCGGCAGCGCGGTGGGTTTTGTGATGGAATACGAGCACATGACCTACCCGGAGGCCCTGCGGTACCTGGCCCAGAAGTACAACATTGAGATAAAGGAAGAAGAAGAGACGGCCGAACAGATAGCCGCCCGCCAGCGTACGGAAAGCCTCATGGCCGTGAGCGAGTTCGCCCGCAAGTTCTTCTGCGACCAGTTGCAGGAACCCGAGGGCCACGCCGTAGGCTACCGCTATTACCGCAACCGCAACATAGAAGACACCACCATTGAGAAGTGGAGCCTGGGCTGGGCGCCTTCCGGCAAAACCGCCCTGGTGGACGCCGCCCGCGCCGCCGGTTACAAAGACGAATACCTGGTGGCGGCCGGCCTGGCCATCCAGACCGACGACGGGCAGCTTCTGGACAAGTTCCGGGAACGCGTGATGTTCCCCATCCACTCCGTCAGCGGACGCGTCATCGCCTATAGCGGACGCACTCTCAAGGCCGATAATCCGGCCAAGTACGTAAACTCCCCCGAAACGGAGATTTACATCAAGAGCCGCAACCTCCTGGGCATCTACTTCGCCAAAAGTGAAATAGCCAAACAGGACTGCTGTATCCTTGTCGAGGGCAACGTGGACGTGGTGATGATGCACCAGATGGGCATCACCAACGTGGTAGCCTCCTGCGGCACTTCCCTCACGGAAGAGCAGATCCGCCTCATCAAGCGCTTCACGGAGAACATCACCATCATGTACGACGGGGACGCTGCCGGATTGCACGCCGCCATCCGGGCCATCGGCCTCATCCTCAAAGAGGGCATGAACCCGCGCGTGGTGTTCCTCCCGGACGGGGACGACCCCGATTCCTTCTCACAGAAGCACACGCTGGAGGAAATCCGCGAATACATTGCCGGTCATGAGCAGGACGGCATCGCCTTCAAGACGCAGTTAATGCTGGAAGAAGCCGGGGAGGATCCCCTGAAGAAGGCCAACATGATCAACGAGATTGCCGACACCGTGGCCGATATCCCCGACGCCATCAAGCGCCAGGTGTACATCGGCACCGTTGCCAAGCAGTTTGGGATTGAGGAGGATATCATCCAGGAACGCGTACGGAAGACGCGGGAAGCCGCCAAGAAGAATGTTGCGAGAACGCGCGAAGGCTTTACAGCCACCCAGCAGGGTGGCCGGCCGGAGGCCGCAGGGGATAATAGGGGGCAGAGCCCCCTCAAAGAAGAAAGCGCGATGGCCTCGCGCGAAGAGAAAATTCTGGAGCCGTCGGAGCGGGAGTTGCTGGGCTTTATCCTGCGGTACGGACGCACGATGCTGCAGTTCGAGACGGACTCGGAGTTTTACGACGAGGAGAACCCGCAGACGGTGGCGGAGTTCATTGACGCGGCCATGGCCGGGGACGACGCCCATTTTGCCAACAAGGCCTATGAGGATACGTACGAAGCGTATTTTGCCTTATATGATGAGGGGATGGAGCAGGATGCCATTTTGCTGGCGCTCCTGAACGGGGAAAACCGTACGGTGGCCGATGTGGCCGCCCGGCTGTCGTCGGAGAAGTACGAACTCACCGTCCACAATTTCTCCGACGCCCTCACCACCACGGATTCCTGGCTGGTGAACTTCGTGCCCCGGGCTATCCTGGTCTATCACGACAAACGCATCACCGCCCGCCAGGACGAGCTTTCCCGCCAGCTGAAGACGGCGGCATCGGCCCAGGAAATCAAGGAAATCATGCAGAAACTGGGCAAACTGAACGAAATCAAAAAGAGTATCAATATCAAATTAGGGAGACTGAAGAAATGAGTTATAAGAGAACCCTCGTGACCTGTGCATTGCCTTATGCCAACGGTCCTGTCCATATCGGCCACCTGGCCGGCGCCTATATTCCGGGAGATATCTACGTCCGGTACCTGCGCATGCGCGGGGAGGACGTGGTGTTCATCTGCGGCTCCGACGAGCACGGCGTGCCCATCACCATCAAGGCGCGCAATGAGGGCGTTACCCCGCAGGACATCGTGGACAAGTACCACAAAGTGATGAAGGACGCTTTCACGGGCCTGGGTATCAATTACGACATCTACTCCCGTACTTCTTCGGAAGTTCACGCCAAGAATGCGGCCGAATTCTTCCGCAAGCTCTATGACCAGGACGATTTCATCACCCAGGAGAGCGAGCAGCTGTACGACGAGGAGGCCAAGATGTTCCTCACGGACCGCCTCATCGAGGGTACCTGCCCCAAGTGCGGCAACCCGCACGCCTACGGGGACCAGTGCGAAAAGTGCGGCTCCACGCTGAGCCCCGAGGAACTGCTGGACCCCAAGTCCAAGCTGAGCGGCTCTACGCCCGTGAAGAAAAAGACCAAGCACTGGTACCTGCCGCTGGACAAGTACGAGCCCTGGCTGCGGGACTGGATCCTGGAACAGCACAAGGAATGGAAGACCAATGTGTACGGCCAGTGCAAGAGCTGGCTGGACGGCGGTCTGCAGCCCCGTGCCGTCACCCGTGACCTGGACTGGGGCGTGCCCGTTCCGGTGGAAGGGGCCGAAGGCAAGGTGCTGTACGTGTGGTTCGACGCGCCCATCGGCTATATCTCCAACACCAAGGAATTGCTCCCGGAAAGCTGGGAGAAGTGGTGGAAGGACCCCGAAACGCGCCTGGTGCATTTTATCGGCAAGGACAACATCGTGTTCCACTGCATTGTGTTCCCCTCCATGCTCAAGGCCTATGGGGACTACATCCTGCCGGACAATGTGCCCTCCAACGAATTCCTGAACCTGGAGGGAGACAAGATTTCCACTTCCCGCAACTGGGCGGTATGGGTGCACGAATACGAGGAACAGTTCCCCGGCTGCGAGGACGTGCTGCGCTATGTGCTCACCGCCAACGCCCCGGAGACCAAGGACAACGACTTTACCTGGAAAGACTTCCAGAGCCGCAATAACTCTGAGCTTCTGGCCGTTTTCGGCAACTTCGTGAACCGTGCCGTGGTGCTCACACACAAGTATTTCGGCGGCAAGGTGCCGGCCAATCTGAAGCCGGAGGCCATTGACGCCGAAACCCTGGCCGCGCTCAAGCCCTGCCGGGAAGCCCTGGAGAAATACATCGAGACTTTCCACTTCCGAGAGGCCCTCAAGGAAGCCATGAACATGGCGCGCATCGGCAACAAGTACATCTCCGACATGGAGCCCTGGAAAGTGGCCAAGGAGGATATGGACCGCACGGCTTCCGTCCTCTACACCTGCCTGCAGATTTGTGCCGACCTGGCCATCGCCTTTGAGCCCTTCACTCCCTTCAGCGCCCAGAAACTGCGCGACATCCTGCGCGTGGGCATCGACGCCGGCTGGGACCACCGCGCCGGTGAAGGCAAGCCTACCGTGAACTGGTACAAGGCCGATGAAGGCAAGGCGGTGCACACCCGTCCGTCATCCCCGGCCCCGACCGGGGATCTCATCCTCACCTGGGAGCAACTGGGCAATGCCGAGTTGCTGCCGGCCGGTCATGAGCTGGGAGAGGCTGTGCTGCTGTTCCGCAAGATTGAGGATGAGGAAGTGAATGCACAGATAGCGCGGCTGGAGGCCATCAAGAAGGCCCGCGAAGAGGCCGAGGCCGCCCGGGCCGCCGCAGAAGCTGCCAAGAAAGTGGAGCCGCAGAAGGCCGAAGTGACCTTCGAGCAGTTCGGCGCCATGGATATCCGCACAGCCACGGTGCTGGCGGCGGAGCGCGTTCCCAAGACGGACAAGCTGCTGAAACTCACCATCGACACGGGCATTGACCAGCGCACCATCGTTTCCGGCATCGCCGAATACTATAGCCCCGAGGATATGCTGGGCAAGCAGATTTGCATCCTGGCGAACCTGGCTCCGCGTGTGATCCGCGGCATCGAGTCCAAGGGTATGATCCTCATGGCCAAGCAGGGAGACGGCAAGATGCGCTTCATTACGCCGCAGGAAGTGGTGACCAACGGCGCACAAATCGGCTAGCCTATGTTCCCGTCCATCCTATCGGCCCTGCTGGCGCTGTTTCTCCTCCCCGGCGTTCCCTCGGTTTCCTGGAAGGCCGAGGTCAAGCCCACCGACGAAGCCCATCGCTACCAGCTGGTGGTGACGGGGCAGGTGGACCCGGAGTTCTACATCCACCCCATGGCCGACCCTTATGTGGGTACGGTCCTCGCCGTGGAAGAGTCCGATGCCGTGCAGCTGCTGGGCCTGCCGTACGAGAAGTACGAGCCCGCCACCTATAAGGACGAGCCGGTGGTAACCGGCACCTACGTCATCTATCAGGATTTGGAGATTACCGCATCGGCCACGGTGGGCGGAACGGTCACCTGGAGTGCCTGCAGCGGGGATTTCTGCAATATGCCGGAGGACTATGAATTCTCCGTGCCGGTGAAGGCGTCATCGGCCTCCGGTGCTGGCAACCTTTGGGCGCTCATCCTGGAGGCTATCCTTTGGGGCTTCCTGATGCTGCTCACCCCCTGCGTGTTCCCCATGGTGCCCATGACGGTGTCGTTCTTCCTCAAGCAGAGCGACAACCCGGCCCAGGGCCGCTTCAAAGCGGGCATGTACGGTCTGTTCATCGTGTTGCTGTACACCGTTCCCATCTGCATCATCATCGGCCTCACCTGGCTGCTGGGCGGTGAGACGGTCACGGCCGATATCTTCAACTGGCTGGCCACGCACTGGCTCCCGAACATCCTGTTTTTCGTGATTTTCATGGTGTTCGCAGCCTCCTTCTTCGGCGCGTTCGAGATTACCCTTCCCGCCAGCTGGACCACCAAGGCCGATGCCGGGAGCGGCAAGGGAGGCCTTCTGGGCGTGTTTTTCCTGGCCCTTACGCTGGTGCTGGTAAGCTTCAGCTGCACCGGTCCCATTGTGGGGACTGTTTTGATAAAGAGCACCCAGGGAGAGTTCTGGACGCCCATGGTCACTATGCTGGCCTTCTCTATCGCCTTCGCCCTGCCGTTTGCCCTGCTGGCCTTCTTCCCCTCCGTGCTGAAGAAACTGCCCAAGAGCGGTGGATGGCTCAACAGCGTGAAGGTGGTGCTGGGCTTCATCGAGGTGGCCCTCGGCCTCAAATTCCTGTCCGTGGCCGACCAAACCTACCACTGGCACCTCCTGGACCGCGAGGTGTACCTGGCCATATGGATTGTGTGCTTCACCCTGCTAGGCCTGTATCTGCTGGGTAAGCTGCGCTTCAAGCACGACTCCCCGCTGGAGTACATCGGCGTGGGACGTCTGGCCCTGGCCATCATTGACCTGGCTTTTGTGGTGTACATGATTCCCGGCATGTGGGGCGCGCCCCTCAAAGCCCTCAGCGGCTATCTGCCGCCCATGGAGACCCAGGACTTTGTTTTGGGAAGTGCCGGGGCGCCCACCGCCGGGCTCATTAATGCCAGCGATACTGTCATCCCTTCCAATACTGTCATTCTGAGCGAAGCGAAGAATCTATCGGGGTCCACCATTACCATGCCCCACGGCCTGGTGGGCTATGACAACCTGGAAGACGGCCTGGCCGCCGCTGCTGCTTCCGGCAAAAAAGTGTTCGTGGACATCACCGGTCACGGCTGCGTGAACTGCCGGGAAATGGAAGCCCGCGTGTGGAGCGACCCCGCCGTGCTGGCTAAGCTCCGCAACGATTTTGTGCTGGTGGCCCTGTATATGGACGACAAAGTGAAACTGCCGGAAGACAAGTGGGTAACCACCGAGAGTGGCAAAGTGCTCAAGGACGTGGGCCGGGTGAACTCCCACATCGCCCAAACCCGTTTTGGTGTGAACGCACAACCCAACTACATCATCCTGGACCCCGACGGGACTGTTCTGGCCGGCCCCCGCGGCTACAACCTGGACGTGGCCGCCTTTGTGAAGTTTTTGGAGCCGTAATCCATCTTTCGGCCTTTGCCAGGCTTTGGCACAAGGCGCAACTATCTGATATAAAATCACTTACATCATTCCATCCAGCCCTAACTCCTATTTTTCCAGGGTTCGGGCTGGAATGTTTTTGTATATGTCTGATAATCAGCCATTTGCGAACATCGGCAAGCCCAAACCATCACAACAACTGGTCCAGGAGGGAATCGGACAGCCCCAGCAATCTTCCGATTTGCTTTTTGGGGCAGGAAAAACGACGGGACAGTGTCTTTGCCAGAAGCAGAAGACTCTTCTGGTCCAGTTGATGATAACTGTCCACATGGTATTCGTTCCGGCAAACCGATAGGATCTTTTCCTGCATTTCCTGGTCCGTAAAACGCAATTGCTGCGCCAGACCGTGACTCATCTGCACCAAAGACTCCAGGTCATACTTACGGATTCTGTCATAATAAACGGTACTGTTTCCAAAACGATTCTCCACCGTTTTATAGTCCACGAAACACCGGTTCAGGATGCGGCAATTTACTTGTTCCCACTCCCCGGGCAGCGTTTCGTGCGTCTGCATCAGCGCTCTGAAACGTTCCTGCTTCATCCCGGAAAGAGCCTCACCCCTGACAAAATCCCGCAAGGGATTGAAATAAACATCGGCCGAACTCCAAATGTAGGAAAGGGGAGATGCAATTCTGGCCTTGTACGGATTGCGGAGGATGTATGCCACTTCGTTCAGGAACATGTCCTGGTCGGTAATGGCCGACACATCATAGGCGTCCTCACGAAGCAGCCCGCTCACTCCGTAGCGCAGGCTCAGCATCCTTCGAAGACGCCTCACCAGCCAGTGATAGAAAGAACGGCATGACGAGTAACTCCCTTTTAACAACAGATGCAAATGATTATCCATCAGTGAATAGGCAAGAACCGTAACATGATACTTGTATGCACCGATAGCCACAGCGTTTAAGCCCAGATTGAAGTCGTCGGGGCAACGGAACAATAACGCCTGCTCCAAATGATTCATCGTGAACTGGAATACTCCTTCCTTGCCCAGAAAGGGATCTTGAAACAAAATAGGATCCATTTTTTTCCAAAAAGATAGATAGAATTGGCCTGCGAAAAAACCTGGTTAAAAATAATTTTCGGAAAAACGGGAAATCACCGCCGCGCATTGCCGTTTCTATTGAAAAAAAAGTTAACTTTAGGGAAAATTTAGATATATGAGCAAGATGAATACCCTGGCCAAATCCACTTGGATTTCCTTAATCGTTACCGCCGTCATCCTTTTTGTGATGGCCTCCTGCTGCACCACCATCGACTCTGCATCGGTGGGCATCAAGTTCAAGAAATGGAGCTCCAACGCTGCCCTCAAAGGCGGTGTGGAAGGAACCTGCCGGGGATGGGTATGGTACAACCCCATCACAGAGAGCATTTTCGAATACCCCACCTACATCCAGCGTGTTACCTACGAACCCTTCACGGTGAACCCCAAGGACGCCGCCATTTTCTCCATGACCCCCACCCTGGCCTACCAGATAGACGAGTCCAAGGCCGTGGACATCTTCGTGAAATACCGTAAACCCGTGCGGGAACTGGAAATGGGATACATCAATACCTGTATCTTTGAAGCCTACCGAACCTGCGCCAACAACTATACCTCGGACGAACTCATGGCCAACCGTGCCAAGTTTGAGAACGAGGTACGCGCCCGCCTGGATGAATCCATGAACCGCGAAGGGTTCATCGTCCGGGAATTCACCACCAAGATAGACCCTCCGGCATCCCTGACTGCAGCCATCAATGCCAAAAACGAAGCTGTTCAGAACGCCCTCAAGGCCGAGAATAAAGTAAAGGAGGCCGAGGCCGAAGCAAAGATTGCCATCGCCAAAGCCAAAGGTGAGGCCGAGGCCCAGAAAATCCAGGGTGACGGTGAGGCTTATTACAACCGCGTCGTGGCCGCTTCCCTGAACTCCCTGCTGGTGCAGCAGTACGCCATTGAGAAGTGGGACGGCAAACTGCCCACCTACAACGGTTCCAATGCTCTGCCGTTCATCAATCTGAGCAAATAACCGGGGCGTAAGGCTAGCATATGCTCGCTCGGGCTTATTGCTCCCCATAACAATCTTATTATCAGTCACATATAAAATCACCCCAGCCCGAACCCTCAAAAAATAGGCGTTCGGGCTAGTTGGACCCCAATAAACCATTATCCTTCAGTAAGTTACAGCTAACGCCAAAGCCTGGCACAAGCAAAGTGGAACAGGGAGGGACGGAGTATCGTATGGAGAATCCGTCTCTTTTTTGCAACGGAACCGGAAAAAAGCAGTATATTTGAACTACGAAAAAACGGGACCTTATGGTATTTCAACTGAGAGTGACCCTAACGGGTATCAAAGGATTCTACAGAGTATACAAAGTGAACGGCGCCACCACGCTGTACACCCTTCATAAACAAATCAGGGCAGACCTCGAGTTTCCCCAGGACCAGCTCATCATGTTCAAGGCTCTGGATATTACCGGCGCAGTGGTGGGCCGATACGGCCTCTTCGATCTGGGCTGGGGCACGGCCGACCAAATTCCCTTGGAAAAGGCCATCAAGGCCGGAACGGACCATTTTGTGTACTTTTACGATGTCACCAACAAAAAGAGCGTGAACATCACCGTGGAAGGAGAAGTCCCCGGCACCGTGCATCCGGATTACCCTGTTCTCGCCGAAACCAAGGGCCCCAATCCCATTGAATTCGAGAACGGCTATGTAGCCTTCGAAGACCTCCCGGACCGCCAGCGCCATCTTCCCGGGGAAGAAGACGATGAGTTCGATGACGATGAAGACTTCGACGAAGAGGAGGAAGAAGAGGAAGACGAAGATGGCAAGGAAATCTTTGACGAAGGCGAGGAAGGGTGAGCAGAAGGCTGGAAATCATACTGGGACCTACGGCTGTCGGCAAAACCGGCTATGCCATCCGCCGCGCCCTTCAGGTAGGCTCTCCCGTCATCTCCTGTGATTCCCGCCAAATCTTTCAAGAACTGAGAATAGGCACCGCGGCCCCCTCCGATGAGGAGCTGGCTGCGGTGAAGCATTATTTTATCAGGTCCATCCCCATCACCCGCAACTACACGGCCGGCATCTATGAGACAGAGGCCCTGGACCTGGTGAACCGCCTCTTTGCCGAAGGGCACGAAACGCTGGTGATGTGCGGCGGCTCCATGCTGTACATCGATGCGTTCTGCTACGGGCTGGACGACTTTCCGGAAGTCCCCCTTCAGCTGCGGGAGCACCTGATGGAATGCCTGCGGGACGAAGGCGTGGACGTACTGGCCGGCCAGCTCAAGGAACTGGACCCCGTGTCCTACGAGCAACTGGACCTTTCCAACGGCCAGCGCGTAATCCGGGCCCTGGAAGTGAGCCTGTACACGGGAAAACCCTTCTCCTCCTTCAAGACCAACACGTTCAAGAAGCGGGACTTCGAAATAGTGAAAATCGGCCTGGAACGGCCGCGGGAGCAGCTTTACGAGCGCATCAACCAGCGCGTGCTCAATATGGTGAACGAGGGCCTGGAGGCCGAGGCCCGCGCCATGCTTCCGTACCGCAAACTGCCCGCCCTGCAAACCGTGGGATACAAGGAAATGTTCGAATACTTCGACGGCAAATACGATATGGACGCCACCATCTCCCATATCCAGGCCGCCACCCGGCACTACGCCAAACGCCAGCTCACCTGGTGGCGGCGGGATACCGACATTCAATGGATACCGGCAGAATGATGGACTCCTTCGACGCATACAAATCCATCGCGGCACCCGCCCAGGGCCTTTTCAAGGACAATGGGTCCCGGTTCATCGCGTTCGCCTATCCTGTGGAGACGGAGGATCAGGTGAAGGAACTGGTGCAGGCCTTGCGCAAGGAGTACCACGACGCCCGGCATCACTGCTTTGCCTACCGACTGGGCTACAAGGGAGACGTCTGGCGCGCCAGCGATGACGGAGAACCCTCCGGCAGCGCCGGGAGGCCCATCCTGGGCCAGATCGACTCCCTGGGTCTGAGCGACGTGGCGGTGGTGGTAGTGCGTTATTTCGGCGGCATCAAGCTGGGCATCCCCGGCCTCATCCGCGCCTACAAAACCTCTACGGCCGATGCCCTGTCATCGGCCCAAATCATTGAAAAGATTGCCGCCCGGCGTTTCCGGGTGCATTTTGACTACCTGTCCATGAACGCTGTCATGAAAGTGCTCAAGGACATGGACCTGCCCCAGGGCGCGCAGCAGTTTGGAGAGCGCTGCTCGCTGGAAGTGAGCGTACGGCTCGCTGCTGTGGAAGATTTCATGAAAAGAATGAAAGATTGTTCGGAATTGGAAGAAATATAGGAAATATCCATAAAAATTCGTAACTTTCGAAACTTAAATAATAACAAATTTTAATAACCCAATAATCATGTCCAAAAAAGTTCATGTTTTCAACGCCGGCCCTTGCCTGCTGCCGCAGGTGGCCGTTGACCACGCCATCGAAGCCCTGAAGGATTTCAGCGGCACCGGAATCGGCCTTCTGTCCATCTCCCACCGCACCAAGGAGTGGGATGCCATCATGGACGAGACCCGCGCCCTGTGGAAGGAACTCCTCCACATTCCGGACACCCACGAGGTGGTGTTCCTGGGCGGCGGCGCCTCCCTCCAGTTCCTGTATGTCGCCATGAACTACCTGGAGAAGAAGGCCGCCTATCTGGATACCGGCGTATGGGCCCACAAGGCACTGGTAGAGGCCCAGGGAATCGGCGATGCCTATGCCATCGCCTGCTCCAAGGACAAGAACTACACCTATATCCCCAAGGGATTTGAAATCCCGGCCGATTTGGATTACCTCCACATCACCACCAACAACACCATCTACGGCACGGAGATCAAGACCGACATCGACTGCCCCTGCCCCCTCATCGCCGACATGTCTTCGGACATCATGTCCCGTCCGGTGGACGTGAGTAAGTACACCCTCATCTACGGCGGCGCACAGAAGAACGTCGGCCCTGCCGGCGTCATCTTCGCCATCATCAAGAAGGACGCCCTGGGCAAGGTCACGCGCCACATCCCCACCATGCTGGATTACCGCACCCACATCGATAAACTTTCCATGTTCAACACTCCCCCGGTGTTCAACATCTTCGTGATGAACGAGACCCTCAAGTGGATCAAGGGCATGGGCGGCGTAGAGGCCATCCAGAAGATCAACCAGAAGAAGGCCGATCTCCTCTACGGAGAAATCGACCGCAACCCTCTCTTTGTGGGTACCGCCGTCAAGGAAGACCGTTCCCTCATGAACGTGTGCTTCGTGATGGCTCCCGGCAAGGAAGACCTGCAGGACGAATTCATGGCCTTTGCCAAAGCCGCCGGCATGGTGGGCATCAAGGGCCACCGCAGCGTAGGCGGCTTCCGCGCCTCCCTGTACAACGCCTGCACCCTGGAGGATGTCCAGGCCCTTGTAGACTGCATGAAAAACTTCGAAACTTTGAAAAAATAGATGAGCCCCCTGTAAGTCCCTCCCCCGAGGGGAGGGGTTTCGGGAGGGGGTAACGTGAACATTTTAGATTTCATGAAATGAAAGTACAGTTAGCAACCCAGAAGCCTTTCGCCGCCAAGGCCGTGGAAGGCATCGTGAATATCCTTACCGAAGGCGGTCACCAGGTGGTAAAGCTGGAAAAGTATGAAGCACAGGCCGATTTGGTAAAGGCCGTGGCCGATGTGGAAGCCATGATCATCCGCTCCGACAAAGTGACGGAGGAAGTGATGGCCGCCGCCCCCAAGCTGAAGATTGTGGTGCGCGCCGGAGCCGGCTTCGACAATGTAGACCTGGAAGCCGCCACCAAACGGGGCATCGTGGTGATGAACACCCCCGGCCAGAATTCCAACGCCGTGGCCGAACTTGCCCTGGGTCTGATGATTTTCATGGCCCGTACGCAGTTCACCCCCGCCACCGGTTCCGAACTCCAGGGAAAACGCCTGGGCGTGCAGGCCTACGGCAACGTGGGCCGGCTCGTCGGCCAGAAAGCCAAGGCCCTGGGCATGGAAATCTGCGCCCTGGACCCCTTCCTCACCGACGAACAGATTATCGCCGGCGGCGCACAGCCCGTCCACTCCGTGGAGGAACTCTATGCATCGGCCGATTACCTTTCCATCCATATCCCGGCCCTGCCCGCCACCATCAAGAGCATCAATTATGACCTCATCACCCGCATGCCCAAGGGCGCCACGCTGGTGAATACCGCCCGCAAGGAAGTCATCGACGAGGATGGCCTGATGAAGGCTCTCCAGGACCGCCCGGACCTCAAGTACGTGACGGATGTGATGCCCGACAATTATGCCGCCCTGCAGGAAGCCTTCGGCCCACGCGTCTTCGCCACGCCCAAAAAGATGGGCGCCCAGACGGCCGAAGCCAATGTGAACGCCGGCCTCGCCGCCGCCCGCCAGATTGTGGATTTCTTCGCCACCGGCAATACCCGTTTCCAAGTTAACAAATAATGAAAAGGGTCATTATTCCCGAACCGTCGCTGCGCGACCCCTCCCTAAAGGGCCCCTCCCTCTTATGATGCCGAGGGTGGCACAGGTTCGGGAACAATGACTCTTTTCAAAAGAATAAACCTATGGTAAGAGTAAAACCCTTTGCGGCTATCCGTCCGCCCAAGAATTTAGTCACCGAAGTTGCGGCACCGCCGTACGATGTATTGAACTCCGAGGAAGCCCTGGCCATGGCCGGAGAAAAGAGCCTCCTGCACATCACCAAGCCGGAAATCGACTTCAAGCCCATTGCCGGGGAACACGAGCAGCGCACCTACGACAAAGCCGTCGAAAACTTCAAACTCTGGAAAGAGCGCGGCTGGCTGGTTCGCGAGGATAAGGAGAAGTACTATGTGTATGCCCAGACCATGGGCAAACGCACCCAGTACGGCATTGTCCTGTGCGCCCACACCGACGATTACGCCAACGGCATCATCAAGAAGCACGAGTTAACCCTCAAGCCCAAGGAGGACGACCGAATGGTGCACGTGCGCATCCAGAATGCCAACATCGAGCCCGTTTTCTTTGCCTTCAAGGACCACAAGGAGTTGGGAGAGATCATCGCCAAAACCGCCGCCGGACAGCCCGAGTACAAGTTTACGGACGAGAACGATTTCACCCACACCTTCTGGGTGATTGACGACGACGCCACCATCGCCCGCATCACGGAAATCTTCACCAAGGATATCGACGCTTTCTATGTGGCCGACGGTCACCACCGCACCGCCGCCGCTGCCCGTGTGGGTGCCGAGAAAAAGGCGGCCAACCCGCACCACACCGGCAATGAGGAGTACAACTACTTCATGGCCGTGTGCTTCCCGGAAAGCCACCTGGCCATCATCGACTACAACCGCGTGGTGAAAGACCTCAACGGTCTCTCTACCAAGGATTTCTTCAAAGCACTGGAAGAGGATTTCATCATCGAATGCAAGTGCGACTGCACCAAGGACGGCGGCAAATGCGAATGCGAATATCCCTGCCACTGCAAGTGCTCCGAGGTTTACCATCCTTCCGGTCTGCACAACTTCTCCATGTATATAGAAGGTGTATGGTACAGCCTCACCGCCAAGCCCGGCCGTTACAACGACAACGACCCCATCGGCGTACTGGACGTAACCATCCTTTCGAATCTGGTGCTGGACAAAATTCTTGGTATCAAGGACCTGCGCACCGACAAGCGCATCGACTTCGTAGGCGGTATCCGCGGTCTGGAGGAACTGTCCCGCCGCGTGGACTCCGGAGAGATGAAAGTGGCCTTCGCCCTGTATCCTGTTTCCATGCAGCAGCTCATGAGCATTGCCGATACCGGCAATATCATGCCGCCCAAGACCACCTGGTTCGAACCCAAGCTGCGCAGCGGCCTGGCAATCCACAGCCTGGACTAAGGCAGTCGTGATGCGGAATTAGTTAACAGTCAACTATTTACGCAAATCCTCCGGTAGCAAATTGCTCCGGAGGATTTCTGTTTATCTCTAATAATCAACAAGATACACATCACGGGCGCAGGCCCCAAAGTACCACACCGATACTCACAGAGACATTCAGCGAGTGTTTGGTACCTTTCTGAGGAATCTCCAGGGCAAAATCGCACGCATCCACCACTTCCTGCTGCACACCGGCTACTTCGTTACCAAAAACCAATGCAAATTTGCGAGATTTTGTTTCGGTCGGAGGAGACACAGATTTCTCCTCACAAAAAAAAGTCCGATGCTCGGAGAAATCTGTGTCTTCTCCGGCCTTTTGGAATTCGTCCAGTTTTACGGAGTTCACCGTCTGCTCCACAGCAATGACGGTATAGCCTTCCCCCTGCAGGCGGCGGACCAGGTCCACCACATCTGAGACGTGCTCGAAAGGAACCACTTCCTCGGCCCCCAGGGCCACTTTGTGCAGTTCCGGGGAGGGGGGTACCGGGCAGATGCCGCCCAAATAGATTTTGTCCACGCCAAAGGCATCGGCCGTACGGAAGGCCGATCCCACGTTGTGGGCGCTGCGGATGTTGTCCAGCACCAGCACGGTGCCGCTGGAGGGGCGCACCGTGCGATATTCATCGGCCGTGATGCGACCCAGCTCGATATTGAGGAGCTTGCGGTCTTTCATTACCTTTGCTGCTTGTAATCGAGCGCCAAACCGCCGGTGGAAGTTTCTTTGTACAGGGACGGGAGGTCCTTGCCCGTGCGCTTCATCACTTCCACCACGTGGTCGAAGGAAATGCGGTGACGGCCGTCGGAGAATGTGGAGTAGATGTTGGAATCCAGGGCCCGGCAAGCGGCGAAGGCGTTACGCTCGATGCAGGGAATCTGCACCAGGCCGGCCACGGGGTCGCAGGTCATGCCCAGGTGGTGCTCCAGACCCATCTCGGCTGCATATTCAATCTGGTAGGGACTGCCGCCGAAGAGTTGGCAGGCAGCGGCCGAAGCCATGGCGCAGGCCACGCCCACCTCTCCCTGACATCCTACTTCGGCACCGGAAATGGAGGCGTTCTGCTTGACCACGTTGCCGATGAGGCCGGCGGTGGCCAAGGCCCGGAGGATCTTGATATCGGAGAATGAGTGTCCATGGGACAAGTGGTACAGCACGCCGGGCATGACGCCGGAGGAACCGCAGGTGGGCGCCGTCACAATCATACCGCCGGCTGCATTCTCCTCACTTACGGCCAGGGCATAGGCGAACACCAGGCCGCGGGAACGCAGGTTGGGCTGGTAGCCCAGAGCTTTGACATGGTAAACGGAGGCCTTGCGGGACAGGTTCAGCGGCCCGGGCAGCCGGCCCTCGGCATCCAAACCCCTTTCTACGGAAGCCTTCATGGCCTCCCATATCTCCTGCAGGTAATTCCAGATGGAAGGGCCTTCGCAAAGGTCTACATATTCCCAAATCTGCCGGCCATTGGCATCGCACCAATCAATGATTTCGGAGAGTGTATTCATCTTGTACACTTCTCCGGAAGCGCTGATTTCCTTGTCCTTGCCTTCGGACAGAGCGCCGCCGCCCACGGAGAACACCGTCCATTCTTCCGTAACGGCATCATCCGGCCCCAGGGACTTGAACACCATGCCGTTGGGATGGTAGTCCAGGAAACGGGACGGCTCCCAAACGATATGGACGGGAGCCGTGGGACCCAGCGCCTGCACGATGGCGGCGTCGGTCATGTGCCCCTTGCCGGTGGCGGCCAGGGAGCCATAAAGAGTGACTTCGAAGCGGGAAGCCTCGGGGTGACGGGCCGCAAAGATTTGGGCGGCACGGTAAGGGCCCATCGTGTGGGAAGACGACGGGCCTTTACCTATTTTATACAATTCGCGGAGAGAATACATAACCAACTCATTATCGTTCGCAAAGGTACGGATTTTTTAGGGGCTCTGCAACGAATAACGCACAAAACCGGGAAAAACGCGTTATACATTGCAGGGTTTTGGACGTGGTCCAAAACCTCATGGAAATATGCAAAAAAATGGTTATATTTGTACATTAAACTATACATCATGAAAAAAGATATCCAGGTTTTTGACCTTATCAAGCAAGAGCAGGAACGCCAGAGTTCAGGTTTGGAACTGATTGCATCCGAGAACTATGTGTCCCAGCAGGTGCTGGAAGCCATGGGTTCCGTGTGCACCAACAAGTATGCCGAGGGCTATCCCGGCAAGCGCTATTACGGCGGCTGTGAGGTGGTGGACCAGATTGAGCAGCTGGCCATCGACCGCCTGTGCGCCCTGTTCGACGCCGAATATGCCAACGTGCAGCCGCACTCCGGCGCCCAGGCCAACATGGCCGTCACCATGGCCATCCTCAAACCCGGAGACACTTTCATGGGTCTGGACCTGTCCATGGGCGGCCACCTCACCCACGGTTCCCCCGTCAATGCCAGCGGTATCCTCTATCACCCCGTCGCCTACGGCCTGGATCCCCAAACCGGCCGCGTAGACTACGACGACATGGAGCGCAAGGCCCTGGAATGCAAGCCCAAGCTCATCATCGGCGGTGCATCGGCCTATTCCCGGGAATGGGATTACGAGCGCATGCGCGCCATTGCCGACAAAGTGGGCGCCATCCTGTGGATTGACATGGCCCATACCGCCGGTCTCATCGCCGCGGGCCTCCTGAAGAACCCCGTCAAATACGCGCACATCGTCACTTCCACCACCCACAAGACCCTGCGCGGACCGCGCGGCGGTATCATCCTGATGGGTAAGGACTTCCCCAATCCCTGGGGTCTCACTACCCCTAAGGGAGAGGTGAAGATGATGAGTGCCATCCTCAATTCCAGCGTATTCCCCGGCATCCAGGGCGGTCCGCTGGAGCACGTCATCGCCGCCAAAGCCGTGGCCTTCTACGAGGCCTCCCAGCCGGAATACGTGGAGTACCAGAAGCAGGTGGTGGCCAACGCCGCCGCCATGTGCCGGGAATTCATGGACAAGGGCTACAAGATTATCTCCGACGGCACCGACAACCACCTCATGCTCATTGACCTCCGTCCCAAGTTCCCGGACCTGACGGGCCGCATGGCCGAGAAAGAACTGGTACGGGCCGATATCACCGTGAACAAGAACATGGTGCCCTTTGACAGCCGCAGCGCCTTCGCCACCAGCGGTCTTCGCGTGGGTACCCCGGCCATTACCTCCCGCGGTTTCGAGGAAAAGGACATGGTGCAGATTGTGGACCTCATCGACACCGTGCTGGCATCGGCCAACAAGAACGCCGAAGCCCTGGCCGCAAAAGAGCCCACGGAGCAGCAGCTGGCCCAGCGCATCGCCCATAAACTGGTGCTGGACGAGGTCAAGCGCAAGGTGCACATGATGACGGCCGGCCGTCCCCTCAACCGTTACTAGACAATGAAAAGAGTCTTCCTGCTGGCGCTGGCCGCCGCTTTCGCCCTGTCCTGTTCGACGGGAGACAAGGCGGGAGCCGAACTGCCCGACGTCAATCCCGGCGGCAACACCCCTGCGGCCAAAGAGCCTTCGGTGGTCACCGGGGATGCCACTTCCGTCACCGGCACATCGGCCCTCATCCAGGCCAGTTATGCCGATGCTCCCTCCCAGGGCGTCTATGACCGGGGCGTGAACTACGGCCTGGCCGCCTATGAGCTGACGCAGCAGGCCGGACTCAACAGCGACACCGCCACTTCCGGCAGTTTCCAGGTGCAGCTTGCCAGCCTGGAGCCCAATACCACTTATTATTATCAGGCCTACATTACCGTCTTCGACAGCCAGTCCAAGCAATATGTCGATGTGACGGGAGCGGTAAAAAGCTTCACCACCACAGCCGGTGGAGGCGGCGGACAACAGGACGAAGAACCGGACCTGCCGTATCTGGGCTGCTATGAAATGCCGGCCATTTCCCTGCAGGACAATAGAAGATGCAGCGGGTCGGGCCCCGAAACCTGGGGAGACTCCATGTGGTACAACTACCTTACCACCAACGAGAACCAGATGGTGGTCTCGCACACCTACAACTACAACGGAGCCCAGTACCGCAACTGGACGGCGCTCATTGACAAGGAGAAGAAGTCTCCGCTGTGGAGCGCGTTCGTCATGCACAAGGGCGCTTATCCGGACAATAACATCGGCCGATCTGGAGACTGGACCTACAGCGGAAGTAACAACACAGACCCCGGCGTTCCCGCCTCCTGGCAAAAGAGCGAAGCCGGCTCCGGATACAGCCGCGGCCACTTTGTAGCGTCGGATTACCGGCAGACCACCGCAGACGCCAACTGGCAAACCTTCTACTGGACCAACCAGAGCCTGCAGTTCCAGAACAACTTCAACGGCGGCCTCTGGAGTTCCCTGGAACAGGCTGTTGTAAGCCATGCCCCCACCGGACGGGATTCGTTATACGTGGTGGTGGGTGTCTTGTTCGAAGACCCCGAAAAGATAATCAGCACCAACCAGGGCACCCAATCCCTGGTGGCCAGCCACTTCTATAAGTGCCTTATGCAGTGCAGCTTTGACGACGCCGGAACCATGGTGGCTGCCAAGGGGTGCGCCTACCTGTACACCAACGAGGCCCACAGCGGCAACTACTCCCAGGGCCTAACCAGCATCGATGCAGTAGAGCAGCGCGCCGGCTGGGACTTCTTTGCCAACGTACCGGCCCAGCTTCAGGCCACGGCCGAAGCTCAAAGCACCTCCATCTGGTAGGCTAGTATTCTACTTTATTTAGGAATAAGGCGTGTCCGGGAACGGACTCGCCGGCATCGGAACGGGTGCCGGTGGCTATGAGTTCGGCTATCCACTCCGGAGCATGCTTGCCCCGGCCCACCTCAATCAGTGACCCCACGGTAGCCCGTACCATGTTCCGCAAAAACCGGTCAGCCGCTATACGAAAATACCAGTAGCTAGCGGAGGAGGGCGGAAAGACTGTCCCGGGGGACTCCGTTCCGTCATGCCCGGCGAGACCGGGCATCTCCTCCACTCCGGCCCCTCCCACTGTCTCCTGCGCCCCTTCGGGGCTTGTATCCAGCGGGCCCCTCCCCCTACACTTGTCCGGGGGTGGACAAGCCCCCGGGACAGTCTTTCCGCCCTCCATACCCATAATCTGGACATGGGACGGGAGATAGGGTTCCCAGCGGGCTTCGAAAACGGTACAGATAGAGGTTTTGTTGTCTCCGCCGGTTTTTTCGAAACAGGAAAAATCGTGCGTTCCCAGCAGGTACTGGCAGGCCCGGTTCATGGCCTCGAAATCCAGGACGGGATAGCCGCAAAGCCAGGAATAATTGCGCACGAAGGGGTCTTTCTGCCTGTGGATGAAATAGGTATATTCCCGGCGTCTGGCGCTGAAGCGGGCATGCATGTCATCGGCCACGGGAGCCACCGAAAGAATGGCCACTCCGTGGGGTAACATGGCATTTAATTTGTAGATAAAATCCGATGCTTCGAAAGGCAGCGAAACGTCTGTATCGAAGTGGGCCACGTAATTCACGGCATGTACTCCGGTATCCGTGCGGCCCGCACCGGTAACCGCCACAGGGCGGTTGAGCAGACGGGAAAGCACCTCTTCCAGGCAGGCCTGTACAGACGGCGCGTTGGGCTGGATTTGCCAGCCGCAGAAAGCCGCTCCGTCATAGGACAGGTGAAGGAAATAACGCATATGCAAATGTAGTAAAATATATGGAAAGCGTAAACATCCGTGAATTAAACGAACGCATTCAGAAGGAAAGTTCTTTCGTAGACCTCCTCACCCTGGAAATGGGTAAGGTGATTGTGGGACAGAAGCACCTGGTGGACAACCTTCTCATCGGCCTCCTCAGCGGCGGCCACATCCTCCTGGAAGGCGTGCCCGGCCTGGCCAAAACCCTGGCCATCAACACCCTGTCTCAGGCGGTGGACGCCAAATTCAGCCGCATCCAGTTCACCCCGGACCTGCTGCCGGCCGATGTCATCGGCACCCTCATCTACTCCCAGAAGAAGGAGAGCTTCGAGGTGCACAAGGGCCCCATCTTCGCCAACTTCGTGCTGGCCGATGAAATCAACCGTTCCCCGGCCAAAGTGCAAAGCGCCCTGCTGGAAGCCATGCAGGAGCACCAGGTGACCATTGGGGAAAACACCTACAAACTGCCGGAACCTTTCCTGGTGATGGCCACCCAGAACCCCATCGAGCAGGAGGGCACCTATCCCCTGCCGGAGGCCCAGGTAGACCGTTTCATGCTCAAGGTGGTGGTGTCCTATCCCAAGAAGGAAGAGGAACGCCTGATCATCCGCATGAACAACAGCGGGGAATTCCCCAAGGCCAACGCCGTGGTAAAACCCGAGGACATCATCCGCGCCCGTGAGGTGGTGAAGGATGTGTATATGGACGAAAAGATTGAGCGTTACATCGTTGATATCGTGTATGCCACGCGTACCCCGGCCGAATACGGGCTCAAGGAACTGGAGGGCTTCATCTCCTACGGTGCATCCCCCCGTGCCAGCATTTCCCTGGCTATGGCGTCCAAGGCCTATGCCTTCATCAAACGCCGCGGCTACGTGATTCCCGAGGATGTGCGCGCCGTGTGCAACGAGGTCCTGCGCCACCGTATCGGCCTTACCTATGAGGCCGAGGCCGAAAATGTGACGCCCGAGCAGATTATAGAAAAGATTATCAACGCGGTTATCGTGCCGTAGCACAGGCTAACGCCCCCTTCTTTTTTGAGGGGGCTCTGCCCCCTATTATCCCCCGCGGCCTCCGGCCGGTCGCTCTGCAGAGCGACTTATGAGGAACTTCGATGAAACGTATGACACCAGAGGAATTAATAAAGAAGATCAGGAAGATCGAGATCCGCACCAAGGCGCTGAGTCACCAGATCTTCGCAGGAGAATACCATTCTGCGTTCAAGGGACGCGGTATGGCGTTCAGCGAAGTGCGTGAATATCAGTACGGAGACGATGTGCGCAACATGGACTGGAACGTGACGGCCCGCATGAGCGCGCCGCACGTGAAGGTGTTTGAAGAGGAGCGCGAACTCACGGTGGTGCTGCTGGTGGACATTTCCCGGAGCGGCCTCTTCGGCACGCAGGGAAAGACCAAGCGGGAACAGATTGCCGAGATTGCCGCCACGCTGGCCTTCAGCGCCATCCTGAACAACGACAAAGTGGGCTGCATCCTGTTCAGCGACCGGGTAGAGAAATTCATCTCCCCTGGTAAGGGGCACACCCATTTCCTGCACATCATCCGGGAAATCCTGGAGTACCAGCCGCAACACGACGGCACGGATATCGGGGAAGCCCTGCGCTATCTTACCAACGCCATCAAGAAAAAATGCACGGCGTTTGTCCTGAGCGACATGCTGGACGTTCAGGCCGATGGCACCCCACGCTACGAAGAAGCCCTGAAAGTGGCCGTAAACCGCCACGACGTTTCCGTCATCCGCGTGAGCGATCCCCGGGAGAAATCCCTCCCCAACGTTGGTCTGGTACACGCGAAGGACGCCGAGACCGGCGGCAGCCGCTGGATCAACACAGGTTCCCGCAGCGTGCGGGACGCCTATGCCCGGTGGTTCCAGACCTCTACGGCCAGCGCCGACCGCCTTTTCCTGAAGTATCAGGTGGACCATGTGGACATTGCCACCCATGAGGACTATGTCCACGGCCTTATGGCATTATTCCACAGAAGATGAAGTTATTAGCATTCATATTGGCCGCGTCCCTGAACCCCGGCAACGCCTTCCTGCAGCCTTTGCAGCCGCGGGATTCCGTGCTGGTGGCCGACCAACTCAGATACGGCGTAGAACTCACGGACATCTCCGAGGGAACGTCCTTGGCCCTGCCCCAGTTCCAGCTGGACAAGGATGCCCCGCTGGAGATTCTGGGAGACTGGCAGCTGGATTCCGTGAGGGTTTCCAAGCGCAAGGAGACGCCCGCCCGGTACAATATCCGGGCTTCGCTCATCCTTACCGCCTTCATGGGCGGAACGTATGAGCTGCCCGATATCCCGGTACTGGTGGGAACGGACACCCTGGTGTTCAAAGCCCCTGAAAACCTGGTGGTTACAGAACCCGAAGTGGACATGGAAACATTTCAGGCCCACGACATCAAGCCGCAGGTGAAGTTCCCTTACACCCTGGCCGAACTCTTCCCCTGGATTTACGGCGGCATCATGGGCGCCATGCTCATGGCCGCAGCCATCCTGTGGCTGGTATACCGCAAGAAGAAGGAAGAAGAGGAAGCCGCCGCGACAGAACCCGCCCACATCCGGGCGCTGAGGAAACTGGACAAGTTCCGCGGAGACAAATACTGGAAGGCCGACCAGCAGAAGACCTTCTATTCCGGCGTAACCGATGCCCTGCGGGAGTACATCGCAGCCCGCTACGGCGTGGGCGCCATGGAAATGACAACGGCCGAGATTTTCGAGGAAATGAAGGAAACCGACGTTCCCGAGGACCTGTACCAGGAGATGAAGGACCTCTTCGAGAGGGCCGACTTCGTGAAGTTCGCCAAATTCACCGCCACCGAAGAGGAAAACGCCCAGGTACTGCCCCAGGCCGTACATTTCGTCACCACAACCTACCAGGTTGATTTGGAAAACCAAGCGCTCGGCAGAGCGCCGGCGGAGGGCGTGTCCCGAGGACATACTAGCCCGGGAGCCGCAGGGGTGTATGAGGGGGCGGAGCCCCCTGTATCAAACGAGGAGGGGAGGATGTAGCGTATGTTCTTTGAGTATCCATACCTTCTCTGGCTGCTGGCTGTTCCGGCGCTGCTGGTGCTCCGCTATATCTGGATAGAACTGAAGGACCGGAGGGCGCACATGCGGGTATCGGCCCTGGACGCCTGGAAGGCCGGCGGAAGGAGCGTCTTTGAGATTCTAAGGCATCTTCCGTTTGTGCTTCGCACCGCGGCGTTGTGCCTGATTGTCATCGCCATTGCCCGGCCCCGTTCCTCCTCCATGGTGGAAAAGGTGGACACCGAGGGCATCGACATCATGTTCACCATGGACGTCTCCACCTCCATGCTGGCCCGGGACTTCACCCCGGACCGCCTTTCCGCCGCCAAGGACATCGCCATCGAGTTCATCGCCCAACGGCCCAGCGACCGCATGGGCATCGTGGTGTTTGCCGGTGAGAGCTACACGCAGTGCCCCCTCACCACCGACCGCGCCACCCTCATCAACCTGATGAAGGACGTGCAGACCGACCTCATCGAGGACGGTACGGCCATCGGCAACGGCCTGGCCACCGCTGTGGCCCGCATGAAGGATTCCGACGCCAAGAGCCGGGTGGTGATCCTGCTGACGGACGGCGTGAACAATATGGGAGAGATTGACCCCTCCATGGCCACCGAGATAGCCAAAACCTACGGTATCCGCGTGTATACCATCGGCGTGGGAGCCAACGGAACGGCCCCCTATCCCGTGCAGACGCCGTGGGGCATCGAGATGCGCAACGTGCCCGTTGAAATTGACGAGGCCCTGCTGAAAAACATCGCCGACGGCACCGGCGGGCGTTATTTCCGCGCTACCGACAATACCAAACTGAGCGAGATTTACGCCGAAATCGGCCAGATGGAAAAGACCCGCACCAGCGTGGACTCCTTCCCCGTTTACAAGGACCTGTTTACCGGCTATGCCCTTGCCGCACTCATCTGCCTGTTGCTGGAAGTGCTCATCGGCGCCATTTTGAGGAGGATGCCGTCATGCTGATGTTTGCCGATTATACGTATCTGTACCTGCTGCTTCTGGTACCGCTGTTCCCGCTGGGATACGGCCTGCTGCGGTATTTCCGTTCGCGGCGGGTGAAAGCCCTGGGAGACCCGGCGCTGGTAGAGGCCCTTATGCCTTCCTGGTCCCGTTCCAAGGGCTGGGTAAAGGTCGTCCTGTTCTCCCTAGCCTTCGCGTTCTTCGTGCTGGGTCTGGCCCGGCCGCGCACCGGCGCCAAGCTGGCCGAGCGCACCACCAAGGGGGCCGAAATCATCGTGGCACTGGACGTTTCCAACTCCATGATGGCGCAGGATTATTCCCCCAATCGCCTGGAGCGCGCCAAACTGGCCATCGCCCGGCTCACAGACCGCCTGCAGGAAGACCGCATCGGCCTGGTCATCTTTGCCGGAACATCCTTCGTGCAGCTGCCCGTCACCACGGACTACGTGAGCGCCAAGATGTTCCTGGGCAGCATCGACACCGGCTCCATCCCCGTTCAGGGAACGGCTATTGGAGACGCTATCCAGCTCAGTATCAAGAGCTTCAGCGCACAGAGTGAGAAGAGCCGCGTCATCATCGTCATCTCCGACGGAGAAAACCATGAGGACGACCCTGTGGCCGCCGCCAAACAGGCAGCGGAACTGGGCATCAAAGTATATACCATCGGCGTCGGTTCTCCCGAAGGCCAGCCCATCCCCATCAACGGGGAGTTGATGAAAGACCGGGAAGGCAACATCGTGGTCACGCGCCTGGACGAGGAAACGCTGCGTAACGTGGCCAAGGCCGGCGGCGGCGCCTACATCCACGCCGGCGGGGAGGAATTCGGCCTCAACCCCATCATCCAGGACATCCGCCGGATGGAAGACGAAGAATTCGGCAGCATCGTGTTCGAGGAGTACGACGAGCAATACATGTACTTCTTTGGCATCGCCCTGCTGCTGTTGGTGTTGGAAATGCTTGTAGGTGAGCGCAAACCGCGCCGTAAACTGTTCGAGGTATGAGAAAGATCGTTTGCATCATACTGGCCATCTGCCTTTCGGGCGCCGCTTTTGCCCAGAAGGCCGACCTCCGGCGCGGCAACCGGCAGTTCAAGAAAGGAGACTATGCCCAGGCCGATATCAGCTACCGCAAGGGCCTGATGCAGGACACCTCCTCCGTGGCCGCCCATTACAACTTGGCCAACAACCTGTACCGGCAGGAGAACTTCGACGAGGCCGCCAAGCAATTGGACGCCAGCCAGTTGACGGCCGGAGACACGCCGTTCGCCGCAGACTATTATTATAACCGCGGAGACGTGGCCATGGCCCAGCAGGACTGGCAGACGGCCGTGAACATGTTCAAGGAGAGCCTCCGCCGCAACCCTGGAGACCTGGACGCCAAGGAAAACTACATCTATGCCCGCAACAAACTGCAGGAGCAGCAACAGCAGGGCGGCGGCCAGGACAACCAGGACCAGAACCAGGATCAAGACCAGAATCAAGGTCAGAATCAGGACCAGCAGCAGGATCAAGACCAAAACCAGGACCAGAATCAGAATCAGAATCAGGATCAGCAGCAACAACAGCAACAGCCGCAGTCCGAAGATCTGACTCCTCAACAGGCCCAGCAACTGCTGCAGGCCATCCAGGAAAAGGAAAAACAGACGCAGGAAAAAGTGGACGAGAAAAAGGCCCAGGCCCTGAAATCCCGTCAGAAGGAAAAGAATTGGTAGTATGAAAAGACTGTTTGTGAGCATTATCGCCGCACTGGTGGGCTGGGCCGTATGGGGCCAGACCAGCATCCGTGTGGAAGTGCATAACATTGTGGAAGTGGACGAACGCTTCAACCTGGTGTTCGTGGTGGAAGGTGAGCACGGAGCCTCCGATTTCAACTGGGAGGCCGGCGACGACTTCAACGTGGTATGGGGGCCCCAGAAAGGGACTTCCTCCAGCATCCAGATTGTGAACGGAAAAACCACCCGCACTTCACAGACGTCCTATACCTATATCCTGCAGGCCAAGTCTACCGGCACGTTCACCATCCAGCCCGCCACGGCCAAGGTGCGGGGCATCAACATCCGGTCCAAGCCCGTCTCCATCCAGGTGGTGGCCGGCGGTTCCGGCGGTACTGCCGCCCGGCAGGCGCAGCCCAAAGCCGGCAACTATCAGGATGACAGTTCCCAGAGCACTTCGGCCACAGAGTCCGACATCTTCATGAGGCTCACCCTCAGCCGCAGCAACGTGGTGGTGGGAGAGCCCGTCACCGCTACCCTCAAAATCTACCACCGGGCCCACCTGGTGGGCTTTGAGAACGCCCGTTTCCCCTCTTTCAACGGCTTCTGGAGCCAGGAAGTGGACACCCCTTCCAACATCGAATTCCAGCGGGAGCAGGTAAACGGAACCATGTATAACAGCGCTGTCCTGCGCAAGTGGGTGCTCATCCCCCAGAAGAGCGGGGAACAAACCATCGACCCCGCCGAAATCGTGTGCCTGGTCAACATCCAGCGCCGCCGCAGCACGGGTTCCATCTTCGACGATTTCTTCGGCACCGATTATACCACCCTCCGGCAGCGCGTAAGCACCAAGGCTGCCACTGTCCATGTACAGCCCCTTCCGGCCGGCGCCCCGGCCTCCTTCGGGGGCGGAGTGGGAGAATTCAGCGTCCAGGCCCGCCTGAGCAAGGATTCCCTCAAGACGCACGACGCCGCTTCGCTGCTGGTCACCGTATCCGGAAAGGGCAACGTAGCCCTGCTGGAAGCCCCCAAGGTAAACTTCCCGCCCGACTTTGAGGTGTACGATGTGAAAACCACCGTGAACACCGACAAAAGCGGCACGTCCGGCTCCAAGACCTTCGAGTATCCCTTCATTCCGCGCAGCCCCGGGGAATTCTCCATCGGCCCCGTGGAGTACGGATACTATGACGTAGCCAAAAGAAAGTACAACGCAGCCCTGTCCGACACCCTTTCCCTGAAGGTGCTCCGCAGTGCATCGGCCACCTCCGGCACGCCGGACACCGGTTCCACGCTGGTGGTAGACCGCAAGGGCGTGAGGAATCTGGGAGAAGACATCCGCTTCATCCGCACCAAAACCAGCCTGGGCACCTACAAAGGCTTCCTGGTCTATTCCAAGGGCTGGTGGATAGCCGTCATCGTCATCCTGATGGCCGGGCTGGGATTCTGGCTGGGCTTCCGCAAGGCGGCCGCCAGAAGGGCCGATGTAGCCGGCACGCTGAGCCGGAAGGCCACGCGCCAGGCGCTCAAACGGCTCTCGCAGGCCAAGGACTTCCTCCAGAAGAACCTGTACACGGCCTTCTATGAGGAGCTGCACCGCTCCCTGCTGGGCTTCGTGGGTGACAAGATGGCCATGGACATGGCCGATATGAGCAAGGAGAACATCGCCGCCCAGCTGGTGTCCCGCGGCGTACCGGAAGCCGTAGCCACGGACTTCACCGGATTGCTGGACGCCTGCGAAGAAGCCCGCTACTCCCCCGACGCCGGGCACGATGCCATGAACGAACATTACGAGAAAGCGGTCTCTACCATTACCGCCATCGATGCTTCCATGAAAAAAACGCCTTCCCGCAGCGGCGGGGCCGCCATTTTGGCACTGCTGCTGATGCTCTCCCCCATCGGCCTGCAGGCCCAGTCCCTTTCCTACCCGGACTCCCTCTGGAACGCCGGCATCCAGGCCTATAACGCCGGAGATTTTGCCGGAGCGATCAGGGATTGGGAGGAAATCCGGTCGGCCGGCCTGATGTCCCGGGAGCTGTATTACAACCTGGGGAATGCCTATTTCAAGGACGGGCAGCTGGCCCCGGCCATCCTCTGGTATGAGCGCACGCTGCGCCTGGATCCTTCCGACGCCGATGTCCGCTACAACCTGGACTTCGCCCGTGCCCTCACCCAGGACAAGATAGAAGAGGTCCCGGAAATCTTCTTCGAGCAGTGGGGCCACGCCATGTGCTACCTGCTGCCGTCCAATACCTGGGCTGTCATCGGCCTGGTGGGGCTGGCACTGCTGGTAGCCTGCGCACTCCTGTATCTTCTGGGCAGCACACCCGGGCGTCGCAAACTGGGCTTTTTCGCCGGTATCGCGGCCTTCATCATAGCTTTCCTGGGCTGGGATTTCGCCCAATGGCAGCGGCAGGAGGCTCTCCGGCAGGACATGGCCATCGTGAT
>Ga0310696_10001872_pt1 | contig 29262 bp, 22 predicted proteins | sample AusTroGonzalo_MG_4_FD_203885 | JGI IMG/M metagenome (GOLD analysis project Ga0310696, IMG submission 203885) | Bovine rumen microbial communities from tropical cattle in Woodstock, Queensland, Australia - Gonzalo_02 (v2) (version 2) | ecosystem: Host-associated > Mammals > Digestive system >... | reverse complement strand
GTCGATCTTGAACTTGGTGTTGAGCTCGCCTTCGGCCGGGCAGACCAGCAGGTGCACTTCACCGAACTGGCCGGCGCCGCCGGACTGCTTCTTGTGGCGGTACTGGGCCGTGGCCACCTTGGTGATGGTCTCGCGGTACGGCACCTTCGGGGCGAAGAGCTCGACGTCGAGCTTGTATTCGTTGTTCAGCAACCACTTGACGATGTTGATATGCTGCTCGCCGTTGCCGCTCAGGATGGTCTGGCGGAGCTCCTTGGAATACTCCACGATCACGGTCGGATCCGTGTTGGCGATCTTCTTGAGGGCGTCGCCGAGCTTCTGCTCGTCCTGCTGGACCTTGGCCTTGATGGCGCAGCGGTACTTGGGGGCGGGATACTCGATCTTGTCGTACTTGATCCCGGAACCCGGCAGGGAAAGGGTCGTGTTGCTCTTGCCGTTCTTGAGCTTGACGGTGCAGCCGAAATCACCGGCGTGCAGGGAGTTGACGGCTTCCTTCTTGGTGCCGGCGACGGCGTAGATGGCGGAGAAGCGCTCCTTGTTGCCGGAGACGGGGTCTTCGAGATCGAGGCCGGCGGTCACGGTGCCGCTCATCACCTTGAAGTAGGAGACTTCGCCCAGGTGCTGCTCCACGTCGTTCTTGTAGATGAACAGGGACGGGGCGCCGCCTTCCTTCACGTCGGGAGCCGGAGCGACGTCCTTGACAAAATCGAGGAGGCGCTTCACGCCGATGTCCTTCTTGGCGCAGACGCAGAAGACCGGATAGGCTTCGCCGGCGGCGATACCCAGGTTCAGACCCTTGTGGATCTCCTCCTCGGAGAGCTCGCCCTCCTCGAAGTATTTCTCCATCAGGGCGTCGTCGAACTCGGCTGCCTTCTCGATGAGGGCGGCGCGGGCCTCTTCGGCCTGGTCCTTCAGGTTCGCCGGGATCTCGAGGTCCTCACGGGTGCCGTTGGCATCCTTGAAATGGTAGTATTTCATCGTAAGGACATCCACGAAGCCGTCGAAGGAGGTGCCGGGGTTGACCGGGAACTGGACGTAGACGGCCTTGCCGCCGATGGACTCCTTGATGGAGTTCTGGATGTTGTCCCAGTCGGCCTTCTCGCTGTCGAGCTGGTTGACGGCGATCACGAGGGGCAGCTTCTTGCTGTCGGCCAGGCGGAGGAAGTTCTCCGTGCCCACTTCCACGCCCTGCTGGGCGTTGATCACGAGCACGCCGCTCTCGCACACCTTGAAGGCAGCGTAGGCGCCGCCGATGAAGTCGTCGGAACCCGGCGTGTCGATGAAGTTGATCTTGGCGCCCTGGAACTCGGCGTACAGCGGCGTCGCGTAGATGGAACGCTGGTTGAGTTTCTCGAGTTCATCGTTGTCGGAGAGGGTGTTCTTGTCCTCGATGGTCCCCCGCCGGTCGATCACCTTGCCCTCGAAGAGCATGGCTTCTGCAAGTGTGGTCTTGCCGGACTTGGATGCGCCGAGCAAGGCAACGTTGCGGATGTCTTTGGTAGAATAATCTTTCATTTGTCGCTATGGAGTGTTAATTATTAGTCAAGTCCGCAAATCTAGTCATTTTTCTCCACAACTGCAACAACTCCTCTCCGCAGACGCCCAACTCGCACAAAAGCAGTTCGTTCAGGGGTCCGGGAAGGACGCGAAGCCGGCGGCAGGCGGCCGGGAAATCCGGGAGGGTGGCGGCCTCTGTCTCCAACAGGCGGAACAGGCGGCCCAGGGTGAAAGCGTCAGTTCTTTCCATATCGTTTTCCGTTTTTGTTGTCGCGAAAGTGGGACTTTGTTCCGGAAAATGCAACATCCCGGAACATGCAAAAGGGGGTACAGAGCAAAAATACGTTTTTCTTTATGCGATTTTGTATCGTTTTTATGAACAATGTTCACTATTTCGGACACGCAACGCATTTCCGAACATCGTAATTTTGGGGTGTGATGACAGACTCCCTTTCTACTGATTCTCTTCCCGCCCGCCTCCGTAGGCTCCGCGTCCGGGCGGGGCTGACGCAGGAGCAGCTGGCCCGGGCGCTCGGTGTCGGACGAACCACGTATATCGCCCACGAGGAAGGGCGGCGCAACGTCATTCCGGATGTCCTCGAAAAAGTGGCGGACTACTACCATCTCCCGCTGATCGAACTGCTTTTCGGGGTCCATATCGACGATCAGGTTCTGCTCGCCCAGGAGGATTTCAACGCCTGGAAACAAAGCGTCGTCGGCGGTTACGAGGACCGCCTCGCCGAATCCTGGCAGGAAATCGAGCGCCTCAAAGAAGAACTCGCCAAAAAAGAGAATTCCCTCAAGTCCCTGGAAGAGACCAATCATTTTCTGCTGACACAGCTTCGCAAAGGAGAATAAAGTTTTGTATCTTTGTCAGGTATGCCGACCCTTCTCCCCTGTCTGGAAGCCGGCCGCCTGGAAGCCGGATGCGACGAGGCTGGACGCGGACCCCTCGCGGGCCCGGTCTATGCCGCCGCCGTCATCCTCCCCGCGGATTTCCACCACCCCCTGCTGGACGACTCCAAGAAGATGAGCGAGAAGGCGCGCGAGCAGCTCCGCCCCATCCTTGAGCGGGAAGCCGTGGCCTGGGCCGTGGAAGCCGTGAGCGCGGAAGAGATCGACCGCCTCAACATCCTCGGCGCCTCCCTCGAGGGCATGCGCCGGGCGGTGCGGCGGCTGGCGGTGCGTCCGGATTTCCTGCTGATCGACGGCAACCGCTTCCGTCCCTTCGACGGCATCCCCTACCGCACCGTCGTCCACGGGGACGCCACCTACGCCAGCATCGCGGCTGCGTCGGTGCTCGCGAAGACCTGGCGCGACGAGCATATGCGGGAGCTGGCCCGGCAGTACCCGCAGTACGGCTGGGACCACAACATGGGCTACCCGACCCCGGAGCACATCGCCGCCATCAAGGCGCACGGCTACTGCCCGGAGCACCGCAAGTCCTTCCATCCCAAGGAATTGGAACCAAGCTTATTCGATTGATTAAGATATGAAAAAGATCCTTTTAACCCTGGCAACCGCCCTCCTGCTGACGCCGGCCGCCCTGCGCGCCGACGAGGGAATGTGGCTGCTTCCGCTGCTCGAAAAGATGAACAGCGACGCCCTGCGCAACCTCGGCTCCCGGCTTACCCCGGAGCAGATTTACAGTGTCAACCAGGCCTCCATCAAGGATGCCATCGTCCAGTTCGGCAGCGGCTGCACCGGAGAGATCATTTCCGGCGACGGCCTGCTGACCACCAACCACCACTGCGGCTACAGCAGCATCCAGGCGCTCTCTTCCACGGAGCACAACTACCTCGAGGACGGCTATTTCGCGAAATCCCGCGCCGAGGAGTTGCCCGTTCCGGGCCTGACCGTCCGCTTCCTGCAGAGCATGCGCGACGTCACGGACGAGCTTGCCGCCGGAGCGGACCGCGCGGCACTGATCTCCGCCGCCGAGCAGCAGAACCCGAACTGCCAGGTGCGCATCGTCAGCTTCTACAACGACAACGTCCAGTACCTGATCGTCTCGAAGATCTACCGCGACGTGCGTTTCGTGGGCGCCCCGCCCGCATCTTCCGGCAAGTTCGGCGGCGACACCGACAACTGGATGTGGCCCCGCCACACCTGCGACTTCTCGATGTTCCGCGTCTATGCGAACGCCGACAATGAGCCGGCCGACTACTCGCCGGACAACGTCCCGATGCATCCCCGCCAGTTCCTGAACGTCTCGCTCAAGGGCGTGCAGGAGGGGGATTTCGCGATGATCATGGGCTACCCGGGCAGCACGCAGCGCTTCCAGACAGCCGAGCAGCTCAAGGCGATGCTCGCCACCAACGATGTCCGCATCGACGCCCGCGGCGTGCGCCAGGACGTCCTCTGGAAGGCGATGCGCGCCGACGACAAGGTCGGCCTGCAGTACGCCAGCAAGTATTCCAGCTCGTCCAACGGCTGGAAGAAGTGGATCGGCGAGCGGGAAGCCTTCGAGGCCCTGGACATCATCGGCCGCGAGGAGCAGAAGGAGCGTGACCTGCAGGCCTGGGTCAACGCCGATCCGACCCGCCAGGCCGCCTGGGGCGACGCGATTGCCCGCATCGCGGACAATGTGGACGCCACCCTCCCGACCCAGCTGGTCGGCAACCTGCTGAACGAGACCCTCGGCCGCATCGAAATCCTCACCTTCGCCGCGACGATGGACCGCTCCCTGAAAATGGCGCAGGCGATGGCCCAGCAGAACCCGGAGGCCTCCGGAGCCGTGCAGGAAGCCACTGACCTCGCCCTGCGGATGATCAAGGAGGAATTCAAAGACTACAACGCCGACGTGGACCGCGAGGTGGCCATCGCGATGATCGACCACTACAAGGCCCGCGTCAACCCGGCCGACGCCATCCAGGTCGGCGGCAAGAGCCTCCTCACGCTGGACACCCGCAAGTTCGTGGACAACCTCTTCAAGAAGAGCATCTTCACCTCTGAGGAGAAGCTCACTGCGAAGCCCATCACGGCCAAGCTGCTGGAGGCCGACCCGGCCGTCCAGTTCGCCAATGCCGTCACCGACGCCATCGCGCCGCTCAACGCCGTGGTCCGCAGCCACAGCCAGGCCCTCTCCGACGCCTCCAAGGACTACGGCGCCGCCCTGCTCAAGTGGCAGGAGGGCCAGCCCAGCTACCCCGACGCCAACATGACCTGCCGGCTCACCTACGGCACTGTCAAGGGCTACGAACCCAAGGACGGCGTCCTTTATAAATATTATACGACCCTCAAGGGCGTGATGGAGAAGGAGGATCCCGACAATTATGAATTCCGCGTGCCCGCGAAGCTCAAGGAAATCTATGAGACCAAGGACTTCGGCCAGTACGCCAATGCCGACGGGGAGGTCGTGGCCTGCTTCCTGACCAACCTCGACATCACGGGCGGCAACTCCGGCAGCCCGGTGATGGACGCCGACGGCAACCTGATCGGCCTCGCCTTCGACGGCAACTGGGAGGCGATGAGCAGCGACGTGATGTTCGAGCCGAACCTGCAGCGCTGCATCTGCGTGGACATCCGCTACGTCCTGCTGATGGTCGACAAGTTCGGCGGCGCCGGCTACCTGTTGGATGAAATGAACCTCGTGAGAGAATGACGCGCGAAGAGATTCTGCAAGCCCTGCGGGAGGTGCGCCACCCCGGCAAGGCCGACCGTGACATCGTGGACCTGGGAATGGTGCACGAGGTGGAGATTTCGGAGAATCGCGTGGTTGTGACCTTGGCTTTCGGTAAGCGTCGGGATCCCCTTTCCGAGTACCTCATCGGCAGCGCCCGGGCGGCCCTGATCCGCCACCTGCCGGCCGGCGTCGCCTCGGAGGTCAAGACCATCGTGGTCGACGAGGAGAAACCGAAGAAGAAGGGCCTGAACCTCGGGCTGGAGCAGCTCGCGGAGGTCCGCCACATCATCGGCATCGCCTCCGGCAAGGGCGGCGTGGGCAAGTCCACGGTGGCCGTGAACCTCGCCTGCGCACTGGCCCGCCTGGGTTACCGCGTGGGCCTCGCCGACGCCGACGTCTATGGTCCCTCCGTGCCGGTGATGACCGGGACAGAGGGGGTCACCCCCGCCGCCGAACCCGGCGCAGAAGAGGGCCAGGAGCTCATCCTGCCGGTGGAGAAGTTCGGGGTGAAGTGGATGTCCATCGGCTATTTCGCCGAGCGGGGCCAGGCCCTGATCTGGCGCGGCCCGATGGCGTGCAACGCCCTCAAACAGATGATCCTGCAGGTGAAATGGGGTCCGCTGGACTACCTGCTCATCGACATGCCGCCGGGCACAGGCGACATCCACATCAGCCTGGTGCAGGACATCCCGATGGAGGGGGCCGTGATCGTGACGACGCCGCAGACCGTGGCACTCGCCGACGTGGAGAAGGGCGCCGACATGTTCCGCAACGAGAATGTCAACCGGCCCATCTTCGGCCTGGTCGAGAATATGGCCTGGTTCACGCCGGAGGCCCATCCGGACGAGAAGTACTTCATCTTCGGCGAGGGCGGCGGCGAGCGGATGGCCCGCGAGCTGGGCATCGACCTGCTCGGCCGCATCCCGTTGGTGCAGGGCATCCGCGAGAGCGGGGATGCGGGCGAGCCCGCCGCCCTGGGCAGCCGCCCGGACGGCCTCGCCTTTGTCGAACTCGCCGGCCGCCTGGCAGAGAAACTCGGTTAGCCCGCTATGGAAGTCCGCGCAAAAAAATCCTTGGGTCAACATTTTTTGACCGACTTGACAGTCGCTCAAAAAATTGTTGCCGCCTTGTCCCAAGATACGGGGGGCGTTCCCCCCGAAACCCCCTGCGTCGCTTCGCTCCGAGATCATTCTGACGCGTTGACGGCAGGGAGTACTGCCTCGCAGGACCGTGGCCGCCCGTGGTCTCGTGAACGGGAGGGGCCCGCGCCGTCAGGCGTGGGAGGGATGAGCGAAGCGAAGTCAGGCGAGGTAGTACTCCCTGCTGCAAGCGTCCGTGATGTTTTGGAAATTGGGCCAGGTATGGGGGTGCTGACGCAGTATCTGCTGCAGCGGGAGGACATCGACCTGAAGCTGGTGGAGCTGGACGGCGAGTCCGTGGACTACCTCCTGACCCATTTTCCGGGCATGCAGGGCCGGCTGTACCAGGCCGACTACCTGCGCCTGGACATCCATAAACTGTTCCCGGGGGCGTACCGGGTGATCGGGAATTTCCCCTACAACATCTCCTCGCAGATCTTCTTCAAGATCCTGGACGACAAGGACCGCATCCCGGAGGTCGTCTGCATGATCCAGAAAGAGGTCGCCGAACGCATCGCCGAGCGGCCGGGCAGCAAGACCTACGGCATCCTGTCGGTGTTGCTGCAAGCCTGGTACGACATCGACTACGTGATGAGCGTGGGCCCGGGCGCCTTCGCCCCGCCGCCCAAGGTCCAGTCCGCCGTGATCCGCCTGCGGCGCAACGGCCGCACCGAGCTCGGTTGCGACGAGAAACTGTTCAAGACCGTCGTAAAAACCGCCTTCAACCAGCGCCGCAAGACCCTGCGCAACGCCCTCAAGCCCCTGCTGCCCCCGGATTTCGACGCTTCCGACCCCGTCTTCGACCTCCGCGCCGAGCGCCTCGGCGTCGAGGATTTCGTCGCCCTGACCCAACTGATCAACCCATAGTATCCATGAGAAAAACCACTCTCCTCCTGCTGGCTGCAGCGGCTCTCCTCTGCGCCTGCAACAACGGCTCCCGCTCCTCGGATCCGGGTTTTGACCCGGATGCACAGCAACTCCAGATCGGCGAGAACATCGCCGTCGTCCAGACCACCTACGGCACGGTCAAAGGCTTCATCTACCAGAATGTCAATACCTTCCTCGGTATTCCTTACGGCGATGACACCAGTGGCGAAAACCGTTTCATGCCCCCGAAACCCCCGAAACCGTGGGAGGGCGTCCTGCCCGTGGTCTGGTATCCGACCTCGGCCCCGCAGCGTCCCTACACCGAGGGCGCAACGCCCTATGCCCAGTTCCGCGACCGCTGGAACTACGACGGCTTCGGGGAAGACTGCCTCAAGCTCAATGTCTGGACGCCCGGGCTGGATGCAGCCAAACGGCCCGTCCTCGTCTGGCTGCACGGTGGCGGTTTCTCCGCAGGAAACGGCGTAGAGCAGGACGGCTACAAGGGCGCCAACTTCGCCCGGCGGCACGACGTCGTGTTCGTGTCCCTCAACCACCGGCTCAACAGCTTCGGATTCAGCGATTTCGCCGCTGTCGGCGGGGAGAAGTACAAGCACTCCGGCAATGTCGGCATGCTCGATATCGTCTTCGCCCTCCAATGGGTGCACGATAATATCGCGGCGTTCGGCGGCGATCCGGGCAACGTGACCATCATGGGGCAGAGCGGCGGCGGATCGAAGGTGACGATTACGGCGGCCATGCCCTCTGCCAAAGGCCTGGTGCACAAAGCCTTTGCCATGAGCGGCGGATCCACGGCGGCCTCCGACAAGGAATACGCCGAAGGCTTGGGCGCACAGATTCTCAAGACCGCCGGGCTCAAGCCCTCGCAGATCGACCAGCTGCAGCAGATGCCCTGGCCCGAGTATTTCGCCCTGGCGAACAAGGCGGCCGCCGAATACAATGCCACCCTGCCTGCCGGACGGCGCTCCCGGGGATTCAGCCCCGTGGCGGACGGCGTGGACATTCCCCTCGGCGACTTCTACACCTCCGGACGCGACGATGTCCCCTGCGTGCCGATGATCCTCTCTACGACCACCAACGAATTTGTCTCCGACCGCGATACGCCCGAGCAGGAGAACCTCTCCCGCGAAGACATCGTGAAGATGCTGGAACCCCGCTATGGGGAAAAAGCCGGCGCCATCTATGACGAATTCGACCGGATCTTCCCCGGCAACAGTCCCTTCGGCGTCTATTCCATCGTGAGCTCCTCCCGCCAGAACGTCATCCGTATCGCCAACAACAAACTCGCCCAGGGTCAACCGGTCTATCTGGCCTGGTTCAACTGGTATCCGCACATTTTCGACGGCCTGCCCCGGGCGTTCCACTGCCTGGACATCTGTTTCTGGTTCAACAATACGGACCTCATGTATTCCCACACCGGCGGCGGAAAGGAGCCGCGCGTGCTTTCTGACAAGATGGGCGACGCGCTGGAAGCCTTCATGCGCACCGGCGATCCCAACACCGGCAAGAAGGGCGGGCTGCCCCACTGGCCCCGCTACACCCAGGAAAACGGCGAGACGATGATCCTGGGCAACGTTTCCCGTGTCGAGAACGATCCGGACCGCGCCGCCCGTGCCTTGATGGAATAAAAATCGTTCATTTAGGATGAGAACGTTTTCCGCGCTCTCTGCCTTCGGGCTTTGCCTGTTTCTGCTCGGGGCCTGCACCAAACCGGTGCAGCCCGAGGAGGATCCCGTGCTGCCCGGTGGCGAGGCTGCCGGCCAGTGGATCTCCCGTTACCAGGAGGAGTTTACCTGCCCGTTCTGGCCGGAAGCGACGGTGGAGGATGCCGCCCTGACAGGCCCCGGCTGGAATTTCACGGAGGCCTGGGAGAAACGGGCGGAATCCCAGCAAAGTGCAGACTGGCGGGAAACATTCAACGTGTCTTCCGCAGCACTTGCGGCGATGTCCACCCGGAATCTGGTGCGTACCTGCTATATCTATCCGTACAATCTCGACTATCTAGCTTACGATGATGATTATTATGGCGTGTTGTTCGAGATTAGGCATTTCAATGGCTGGCAGGAACTGATGCGCCGCAAAAGCGCCCCGGAAGAGCTTCTGCTGTTGTTTGAAGAGTTGAAGCACCCCGAAGCCCCGGGAGAATTCCATATACCCTTGGATTATACCGAATACCTGGATGCGTACCACAATTATATGAGCATCGAGTTCCTGGCGCTGGTGATTGCCACGGCGGTCGATTACCATAAGTTTTCCCGCAGACAGGTGGCCCGGCTTGCCGCGGAAGTGGAGAAGAAACTTTCGGATATGGCCGGGAATACCGAGCATTACAGCTATCTCGGCCATTTCCGCCAGGAGTATCTGTTGGGAGCCTTCCTGGCCTGTCACTACGATGATGGCCTGAGCGAGGAGGACCGCAGGGCCCTTTCCGATTATCTGGACCCCTATTCCCTTGCGGAAGCGTATGGGATTGCGCATCTGGCCGGTCTTCCTGTCCGGCAGGACCCGGCAAGCGGTCTCTGGTATGAGGACGCTGAAGCCATCACAAATGCGATGGCTATCATCTCCGGCAGCCTCAACCGGCTGAAACAACAATAGCTTTATTGGACCCTCGACAGCACCTCGTGGCTTACGGACGTTTCCGAAGGGCCGGAAGGGCGGCGCCGAGGATGGCGCCGAGGGCGGCGAGGATCAGCAGGATGGAGCTGGCGCGGGAGACGGCTTCGCCGGTGCGGTAGGAGGGCGGATCGAAGCGCATCACCAGCGTGTGGTCTCCGGCGGGGACCCGGGCGGCGCGCAGCAGCGTGCCTTCCAGCTCGATCGGCAGCTCCTCGCCGGTGTCCTCCACCGTCAGGGTCCAACCCACGGGGTAGTAGACCTCGCTGAAGACCAGGCGCGCCGCCTCCGGGCTGGAGTACGCGTAGCGCAGCTCGTTCGGGGCGTAGGAGGTCAGCGCGACGCGACCTGCGCCGGAGACAGCAGCTGCCGCTGCTCCGCTATCGCTTCGCGACCCTGACCGGGTGAACGGCTCCGCAGTGGCACTGCTGCTCTCCGGCTCCCGGCTACTTTCGGAGCGAAGCGACGCAGGGGGTTCGGGGGATTCGTCCCCCGATGAATCAAACCACGCGTTGCCCCTTGCAAAGGGGTAACGCAGCGGAGGAAGATCTCCGTCCAGAATGATATACCGGCAGTTCATCTGGGCGAGGCCCGGGAGCTCCGGCAGGGCGGCTTCGGCCTCCTCGAGGGTCGTGGCGTTGGAGAGGGACTTGTAGATCTGGCTGATCTCGCCGGTGAGGGTGCTCTCGATGAACTCCTGGTAGCGCTGGAGCTTGGCGGGCGAATAGCCGCCGATGTTCTTGTGCCAGTAGGACGGGTGGGAGTCGTTGAAGACATTGACCGTCAGGTCGAGCACGCGGAAGGAAGGATCCGTGTCGGCAAGGATCTGCTCGTCCACCGGACGCTGGTTGAACTGGCTCTGGAAGGCGCGCGGGGAGACGAAGTCGTCGTCGCCCAGGTAACGCTTGCCCACGACGCCGAGGTCGAAGAACACCAGCGCCACCACGCACGCGCACGCCGCCATCAGGCGCCCCTGCCGGCCAGTGCCCCACCACAGCAATCCGAAGGATGCAGCGATCAGCAGCAGCGAGCGCAGGGCATCCATCACGAGCAGGTAACGCCGGTCGGCGACCAGCGCGTCCACCAGCACGTCCGGCTGGCCCGCGTCCACGCTCCCGCTGAAGGTTCCGGCGATGCCGGGAAGCAGCACGCAGAGCAGGCAGAAGCCGCCGGTGATCGCCGCGGCGATCCAGCCCTTCCGGCGGAAAAGCGTCCGGGTGTCCGGCTGCTTCACGATGCGGTCCAGCACCAGGAAGCCGAGGATGGGCAGGGTGAACTGGAGTACCACCAGCGCCATCGAGACCGTGCGGAACTTATTGTAGAGCGGCGCCACGTCGTAGAAGAACTTCGTGAACGCGAGAAAATGGCTGCCCAACGCGAGCAGGACGGCGAGCACGGAGCCCGCCACGATCCACCATTTCTCCTTGCCGCGGTAGAGCAGCAGGCCCAGCACGAAGAGGAAAACGGTGATGGCGCCCATGTACATCGGCCCGGCGGTGAAGGGTTGCGGACCCCAGTAGAGCGGCAGGTTCTTGGCCGTCTCCTTGAGGTTGGGCTGCCCGGCCCGCTTGAGCAGGTCGTAGGTTTCGGAATGCCGGGGGTTGACCGCCCCGGCGGAGGAGCCGCCGTTGAAATTGGGAATCAGCAGGTTGGGGAGTTCCTCCCAGCCGTAGGACCAGGCGGTGGCGTAGTCAAGGTCGAGACCCTTGGCGCCTTCGCCGCCTTCCGACGCCGCCGTGCTGCCGCCGCGCATGGAGTACGGGGTGTATTCCATCGTCGGGAGGAGCTTGATGGCGTTGGTGGCGATGCCGGCGACGCCCAGGACCAGCAGCAGCGCCGAAGCGGCGAAGAACCGGCCCCAGGGGCTGTTCTTTGCGCTCGGGCCGGCAGCCACCTCCACTCCGCTATCGCTTCGCGACCCTGACCGGGTGAACGGCTGCGTGGAGGTGCTGCCGCTCCCTCCGCGAATCAACGAGATAACCAGAACAATGACGTAGATCAAGATCAGAATTGCCAGGTAGTAGGTGATCTGCGGATGGTTGGCTTTGACCTGGAAGCTCATCGCCAGGCCGAACAGGGCCGCGCCGAGGAGGGTGCCCGGCAGCCATGCCCCCTTCTTGGCCGGGTATAGGGCCTTGTTGTAAGTATAGATCAGAGCGGCCAAAACCCAGGGAAGGAAGGCGAGGGCCTGCATCTTGGTGTTGTGGCCGACCTGGATGATCTGCAGGTTGTAGGAGCAGAAGGTGACGGCGATGGCGCCGCCGATGGCCAGAAGCGGGTGGATCCCCAGTGCAAGCATCAGCAGCCAGGCGCCGAGCAGCGAGATGAACAGGTAGGTCGCCGGGCGGCGTCCGGTCAGCAGGAAGTCGTAGATCTTCTGCGTCCAGTCCCCCCGCGTGGAGGCGTGGATCGTGGCCGTCGGCATCCCGCCGAACATCGACTCCGTCCAGGCGGTGGGGTCGTCGGGGTGGGCGGCGTTCCAGCTCATCATCTCGTGCGACATCCCCTGCCAGCCCGAGATGTCGCTCTGGTTGACGATCTTCCCGCTGAGTACCTGCGGGACATAGGCGTAGGCCAGGATGAGCAAGCCGACTACGATGCCGGCGTACAGGAGGATATTTTTCTTCATGGCAGTATCTTGACAAGCTGCGCCGTGAGGGCGCGGCGGGTGTATTTCTCAATCCTGGCGGTCGGGGGGTGCGGGGCATCCAGGAAGGCGAGGAGCTCGTCCCGCTTGTCCCAGTCGAACATCTGTCCGGCCCCGGCGTCCCGCAGGATGGCCGCGGCGGCGCCGTCTTCCTGGCCGATGCCGAGGACCGGCCGGCCGGCGGCCAGGTATTCGAAGATCTTGCCGGGCAGGACCTTGGCGTATTCCGGCTCCTGGCGCAGGGGCAGCAGGAGGATGTCGGCGGCGCGCTGCTCCCGCACGGTCTGCTCGTGGGGCAGGTAGCCCAGCTCGACGAGCTTGTCTCCGAGGCCGCGCTCGCGGATGGCGTCGGTGATGGCGGCGTCGATCTTACCGGCGAGGCGGATCTGCAGCCGCGCGCGGAAGTCCGGGTCAGCCGAGCAGCGCTGCGCCAGGGCGTCCCAGAGTTTCAGCGGGTTGCCATCGGCAGCAAACAGCCCGGTATGTACGAGGCGAAGCGCTTTCTGGCGCGGGCCGGCAGCCGACGCAGGGGGTTCGGGGGGAACGCCCCCCGATAATAAGGAACCGGAGGCGACTTCGCCGACTTCGGCGAAGTCATCTTCGTCAAAGCCGTTCGTGATCAGGACGACGGGGGTCGAGGTTTTCGCCTGGAAATCGGCGGCGACGGGCGGGCTGACGCTGATGACGGTGTCGGCCGCGTCCAGCACGGCCTGCTCCAGGCGGTGGTGACGGCGGTCGGAGGCGGCGGTCAGGCCCAGGTGCTTGTAGTAGAACATCTCCGTCCACGGATCCCGGAAATCCGCGATCCAATGCAGTCCGAGGGCCTTTTTGAGCCCCAGGCCGATGAGATGGACCGACTGCGGCGGGCCGGTGGTCACCACGGCGTCCACCGGATGCTCCCGCAGGTATTTCTTGAGGTAGCGGACCGACGGGCGCACCCAGGCGACGCGCGGGTCGGGGATGAAGCAGTTGCCACGGATCCAGAGGGAGAGGCGCTGCTTCCAGTTTTTCTGCTGCGCGTTGACGGGGTTGACCTCACCCTTGCCCCCGCCCGTCAGTTTGCGGTAGACGGCGTAGGGCTCGAGGATCGGGGTCTTGATCACCTCGGCGCAGGCAGGGATGTCCGCGAGCAGACTTTCGTCGACGGCGAGCCGTTCCGGGTTCTCCGGGGTGTAGATGACCGGCTGCCAGCCGTGCCCGGGAAGGTATTTGCTGAACTTCACCCAACGCTGGACCCCCGACCCGCCGGTCGGGGGCCAGTAGTAGGTGATGATCAGCAGGCGTTTCACCGCTTGTAGCCCTCGAGGTTGGCCTTCACGGTCTCCCACTTGTAGTAGGGGCCGGTATACGGCTCCAGACCGCGCAGCAGGCGCTCCTGCTCCTGGTAGAGGAACTTCACGAGGACGTCGCCCGCGTCGTTGCGGTAGAAGATGATCTGCAGGTTGCTCGCCATGCAGATGTTCCAAAAGCCGAACCACTTGTCGCAGACCTCGCTGACCTCCAGGCGGTCGCCCACGCCCTCGATGCCCAGGTAGCTCACCAGGGCCATCAACGGGTAGTCATGGCCGAAACGCAGGTCGGCGGCATAGGCGCCGGTGGCGATGCACTCGTCCGCCTTCTTCACGATGTCTTCCACGCAGGACTGCGCCAGCGGCACGCGCTGGGCGCCCGAGGTGGCGGAGTTGCAGTGGCCCATGTAGAGCATCAGGTTGTTCTGGGCCCAGCGGCGGTAGATGGCGTCGAAGGGCAGGAAGCGGTAGAGGTTCTCCTCGATATCGAAGTCCTCGGCGACCACGGCGGTGTTGAAGACGTTCTCCGTCAGGCGGCGCGGGCTGTCGACGAAGGTGAGCGCCTTGTCCACGTCGGTGAACAGCTTCGGCAGCACGCCCAGGGTGTCGTCCGGCATCTGCCGCACCCATTCCATCGCCTCGCGCATGCCGGCGGAGGTAAGCTGCTGCCAGCCCTGCTCGTTGTCGAGGTATTTCATGAACTGCTCGCCGGTGTCCAGGCGGATGTTCAGCTTGGTGTTCTGGCGGATCAGCGAGTTGGTGAAGGAGTTCATGCTGATGATGCAGCGCTGCACCGTGCTGGAGTAGGCGCGCACGTTCTTCTCGCCTTCGAAGACCTCCGGATAACGGTGGTAGAGCCGCTCGGCGAGGGCTGCGTGCTCGCGCACCCCGCGCTGCGACAGGCGGCCGTCCATCCCGTCATAGATCTCCAGGACACGGCGGGCCTCCAGGCGGAGGGAGTCACCGCCCGGGGTGAGGATGCCCAGGCCCTTGCCCACTTCGAGCGTGCGGATGAGGTCCTCATAGGCCTTGCCGCCCCAGTTGGAGCGGGAGCCGTGGCGGCCGTAGTGGCTGACGTAGAACGGCTTGTAGCCCTTGGGGGCCGGCGTATCCCGAAGCGGGTAGAATTCGTAGGAATTGAGGTTGTTGCCGGCGCGGGAGTTTTCCGCCTTCAGTGCCTGCACAGCCGTTTCGGATTTCCGGGGCTGCGCGAGGGCCGCCGCTGCGCTCAGCGTCAGCAGGGCCGCGAGGATCATCACAGTTTTCTTCATAACTCACAAATATAGGCAATAATTCTTATCTTTGCGGTGCTTATGTACTATATCTCCAAGATAATCCGCTTCGCCGCCAGCCACCATCTCGTGGTCGACTACCCCACGAAGTGCGCCAAACCCCACGGCCACAACTATGAGGCCGAGGTCTTCTGCGCCGCCGAGGAGCTGGACGCGAACGGGATGGTCGTGGACTTCAAACTCATCAAGGAGCGGGTGGTCGACCGGCTGGACCACCACGACCTCAACGAGGTCCTGCCCTTCAATCCGACCGCCGAGAACCTCGCCCGCTGGATCTGCGAGCAGATCCCGCACTGCTATCAAGTAACCGTTCGGGAAACGTCCGACAACACAGCTACTTACCAGCGATGATCACAGAAGAACAAGCCAAGCAGCACATCCGCGAGCTGCTCGAATTCATCGGAGAAGACCCCGCCCGCACGGGCCTGCTCGAGACGCCGGACCGGATGATCCGGATGTTCGGCGAGATGTTCCGGGGTTACGACCCCGCCCAGGCGCCCGTCATCACGACCTTCCCCAACGGCCAGGACGGCATCATCTACGATGACATGGTCGTGGACACCGGCCCCTTCTACTCCGTGTGCGAGCACCATTGCCGGACCTTCTTCGGCGACTACTGGTTCGCCTACCTGCCCAACCCCAAGGGCCGCATCCTCGGCCTGAGCAAGATCGGACGCGTGGTGGACTACTGCGCCGCCCGCCTGCAGGTGCAGGAGCGGCTGGTCCACGATGTCGTGGAAATGCTGACCGAAGCCCTCGGCACCGAGAATCCCCCGCGCGGCATGGCGCTGATGATGCGCGGACGGCACATGTGCAAGGAGAGCCGTGGCGTGCGCAAGAGCGGCGTGATGACCTCCACCTACCTCACCGGCTCCTTCCGCACCAACGCGCAGACGCGCAACGAGTTCCTCAGCTACATCGACAAGAGCGGCAATGTATAAGGTCAAGAAAACCCTGGAGGTGGCGGCCAGCCACCGCATCTCCTTCGCGGGCGGCACGCAGACCGAACCGCTCCACGGCCACAACTGGCGCATCACGGTCTACTGCGCCGCCCAGGAACTCGACGCCGACGGGATGGTCGTGGACTTCTGCGAAATCGAGCGGCGCATCTGCGGCGCGCTGGACCACGGCGACCTCAACGAGCTGCTGCCCTTCAACCCCACCACCGAGAACCTCGCCCGCTGGATCTGCGAGCAGGTGCCGCATTGCTACAAGGTCACGGTGGAGGAATCCCCCGGCAACGAAGCCACCTACGAGCGATGAAAATCGCGGTCATCGGCGGCGGCGCCTCCGGCTGCTTCTGCGCCCTGCTTGCGGGGCGGCGCTGTCCGCAGGCTGCCGTCACCCTCTTTGAGGCGGGACCGAAGCTGATGGCGAAACTGGCCCTCACGGGCGGCGGCCGCTGCAACCTGACCAACTCCTTTCGCGACATCGACCGGCTCGAAGAAGCCTATCCGCGCGGCGCACAACTGATGCGCCGGGCCCTGCGGGTGCTCAGCCCGGAGGACACGCAGCGCTGGTTCGAGGCCGAAGGCGTCCGGCTCACCACCCAGGAGGACCAGTGCGTCTTCCCGGTCAGCCAGGACGCGATGCAGGTGGTGCGCACGCTGGAGCGCGGCCTGCGGCAGGCCGGGGTCGAAGTGCGCTGCGGCACACGCGTGGAGCGGATCGTGGCGCTGCCGGACGGGGGGTTCGGGGTGAATGACGAGGTGTTCGACCGCGTTGTCGTGGCGGTGGGCGGGAACTCCCGGGAGAGACTGGAGCGGCTGCTGCCGGCGGGCATCGCCGTCACCGACACGGTGCCGTCCCTGTTTACCTTGAAAATACCCGACGCGGGGCTGCGCGCGCTGATGGGCACGGTGGTGCCCCGGGCGACGCTCTCGCTTGCCGGGACGAGATTCCGCGCCGGCGGCACGCTGCTGCTGACCGACTGGGGCGTCAGCGGCCCGGCGACGCTGCGCCTCTCCTCCTACGCCGCCCGCCACCTGGCGGAAAACGGCTACACGGGCACCCTGCTCGTCAACTGGCTGGACGGCCCGGAAGCCGACGTCCGCGCGTGGATCCTCGCCACCGCCGCCGCTCACCCGCAGAAGCAGGCTGCCACCACGCCTCCGGAGGGTCTGACAGCCCGGCTTTGGCGCCACCTGCTCTCCCGAGCCGCCCTGCGGGAGGACCTGCGCTGGGCGGAGCTTGGCAGCAAAGGGGCCGCCCGGCTGGCCGCCACCCTCACGGCCGACGCCTACCCGGTGGCCGGCCGCGCCCGTTTCAAGGAAGAGTTCGTGACCTGCGGCGGCGTGGACCTCGCGGGCGTGTCGCTCGGCACCCTTGCGTCGAAACGCTATCCCGGCCTGTTCTTCACCGGCGAGGCCCTGGACGTGGATGCGATCACCGGCGGGTTCAACCTGCAGGCCGCGTGGAGCACCGCGGCGGTGGTGGCGTACAGCGTCGGATGAGGAAGGAGATTCGCCGGTTAAGCCGGCGAATGACGGGTTAAGGCGAATGACGGGAGGAGAGGGATATTTGAAAAATTGTGTATATTTGCGAACTGTACCAAAATTATAAACCGTACTGAATGAAAAAGATTTTGAACGAGCTCTGCGCCAAGGACAAGCGCGCAGAAGAGGCCAAGGCAGCGGGGATCTACCCCTATTACCGCCCTATCTCCTCCGGTCAGGACCCCCTCGTCACCATGGCTGACGGCAGCAAGGTCCTGATGTTCGGCTCCAATTCCTATCTCGGACTCTCTGACGACCCCCGCCTCAAGGAGGCCGCCATCAAAGCCATAGAAAAATACGGCACCAGCTGCTCCGGCAGCCGCTTCCTCAACGGCACCCTCGACATCCACGAGGAGCTGGAGGCGAAGCTGGCGAAGTTCGTCGGGAAAGAGGCTGCGGTGACCTACAGCACCGGCTTCCAGGTCAACCTGGGCGTCGTGAGCAGCCTGGGCTTCCGCGGCGGATTCATCTTCCTGGACGCCCTCGACCACGCCTGCATCATCGACGGCAGCCGCCTGAGTTTCAGCGAAGTGCGCAAGTTCCGCCACAACGACATGGGCGACCTGGAGAAGAAGCTCTGGCTCACCCCGCGCAACGCTCCGAAGCTCATCGTGGTGGACGGCGTCTATTCGATGGAAGGCGACATCGCCCCGCTGCCCGACCTGATCAGGCTGGCCAAGAAATACAGCGCTTCCGTAATGGTGGACGACGCCCACGGACTCGGCGTCATCGGCGAGAACGGCTCCGGTACGGCCAGCCACTTCGGCCTCACCAAGGAGACCGACCTCATCATGGGCACCTTCTCCAAGAGCTTCGGCTCGCTGGGCGGCTTCATCGCCGGCGACAAGGTGGTCATCGACTACTTGAAACACAATTCCCGTTCGCTGATCTTCAGCGCCTCGATGACCCCGGCCGCCGTGGCCGCCGCATCCACCGCGCTGGACATCATGATCAACGAACCCGAGCGCCGCGAGAACCTCTGGAAGGTCACGCGCCACGCGCAGGAGGCCTTCAAGGCCGCCGGCTTCGACACCGGCCACACCCAGTCCCCGATCATCCCGCTCTTCGTGCGCGACACCATCAAGGCGATGACCATCGTCCCCCGCGCCTACGAGCAGGGCGTCTTCATCACCCCGGTGATCGCCCCGGCCGTGCCGGAAAAGGACGTGCTGATCCGCTTCGCCCTGATGGCCACCCATACCACCGAGCAGGTGGACGAGGCCGTGGAGAAGCTCACCAAGATCTTCCGCGATCTCGACATCATCCAGTAATATGGTCATCCTCATCACCGGCATCACTTCCGGCTTCGGCCGCGCGATGGCCGAGCGCCTCAGCGCCGACGGCCACAAGGTCTACGGCACGCACCGCAAGGCGTCGGAGCCGATTCCCGGCGTCACCTACATCCAGGCGGACGTGCAGCGCGCGGAGGACTGCGAGGCCGCGGTGAAGCAGGTGCTGGACGCCGAAGGGCGCATCGACGTGTTCATCAACAACGCGGGCATGGGCATCGGCGGTCCGCTGGAGTTCTGCTCCCTCGAGGACGCGCAGCGCCAGATGGACATCAACTGGATGGGCATGGTGCGCTGCCTGCACTGGGTGGTCCCCGCGATGCGGGCCCAGGGCGGCGGCAAGATCCTCTGCTTCAGCTCCATCGGCGGCCTGATGGGCCTGCCGTTCCAGGGGCTCTACTCCGCGTCGAAATTCGCTATCGAGGGCTATTGCGAGGCTCTGCGCCTGGAGACGAAAGCCTTCGGCATCCAGGTCGTCGTGATCGAGCCGGGCGACTTCGCCACTTCCTTCACCGCGCAGCGCAAGAGCGTGGCCGCGCCCGAGGCCTACGAGGTCTACCAGACCTACGCCAAGTCGCTCGCCAGCATCGAGAAGGACGAGACGACGGGCCTGAAACCCGAGTACCTGGCCGGGAAGATCGCGAAGATCGTCGCCTGCAAGCGTCCGCGCTACCACTACATCATCTCCACGCTGGAGCAGCGCCTCTCCGTGACGCTCAAGAAGCTCCTGCCGCCGAGCTGGTTTGCGGCGATCCTCGGAAGCTACTACAAGTTGTAAGAGATTCGCCGGTCAGGCCGGCGAATGACGAAAGAAGCCAGAGAATGACGTGATATGACGGTTACGTTCAAAATACAGTACAAGACAGCGTGGGGCGAGAGCCTCGCGCTCGTTCTTTTGGATAAGAAGTACCCCATGGCCTGGGGCGAGGGTGCGGTCTGGAGCGTGAGCGTGAAAGACTGCCCCGCGGCCGCGCTGAAGGACTACACCTACGTGGTCCTGCGCGACGGGCTCATCGTCCGCACCGAGTGGAAGCACCACAGCGCCAAGGCCGCCCGCCTCATCGAAGACGCGTGGATCGACTGCCCCATCGAGGGCTGCCCCTTCCTGCGGGAGCACCAGGCGGAGAAGTTCGACCGTCCCGGCTGGCGCGGCGCCGGCGTGGCCATTCCCGTGTTCTCGCTGCGCACAGCGGAGGATTTCGGCATCGGCGAGTTCCGCGACCTGCGGCCGCTGGTGGACTGGGCCGCCGCCACCCACCTGAGCGTCATCCAGCTCCTGCCCGTCAACGACACCACCCGCCAGGGGGGCTGGGCGGACTCCTATCCCTACAGTCCCGTCTCCACCTTCGCCCTGCACCCGCTCTACCTCCGGCTCCAGGAGCTCGGCATCCGCCCCGATGCGGCCTTCCGCAAGCAGCAAGCGGAGCTGAACGCCCTGCCGGAGCTCGACTACCCCAGGGTCTACAAGGCCAAGATGGCCTACATCCGCCAGGCCTTCGAGACCCGCGGCGCGCGCGACCTCGCCTCCGCGGCCTATAAGAAGTTCGCGAAGGAGAATGCCGGCTGGCTGCCGGAATATTGCGAATTCTGCGCCCGGCGCGACAAGCTGGAGCCCGAGTACTACGGCTGGATGCAGTTCCACCTCGACAGGCAGTTCGGCGAAGAAGTGGACTACGCCCGCGCCAAGGGCATCTCCTTCAAGGGCGACCTGCCCATCGGGGTGAGCGCCGACAGCGCCGAGGCCTACTGGCACCCGGAGCTCTTCAACCTCGACTCCTCCACCGGCGCCCCGCCCGACTATTTCAGCACTGACGGGCAGAACTGGGGCTTCCCGACCTACAACTGGGACGAGATGGCGAAGGATGACTACGCCTGGTGGAAGGCGCGCCTGCGCAAGATGAGCCGCTACTTCGACGCCTTCCGCATCGACCACATCCTCGGTTTCTTCCGCATCTGGGAGATCCCCACGGAGTACGCCAGCGGCAAGATGGGCCATTTCAACCCCGCGCTGCCGTATTCCCGCGAGGAGATCTACGCCTGGCACCTCCCGATCGAGGGCCTCTTCCATCCGGATCCGCGCCACCCCGGGATGTACCAGCCGCTCATCGCGCCCGAGTCCGCCCAGCTGCCGCAGTGGCAGCAGGAGCGCTTCGGAGCCATCTACAACGACTTTTTCTACCACCGCCACGACGAGTTCTGGCGCCGCGGGGCCGAGAAGAAGCTCCCCGAGCTGCTCGGCGCCACGGGGATGCTCGCCTGCGGGGAGGACCTCGGCATGGTGCCGGCCTGCGTGCCCGGCGTGATGGACAACGAGCGCATCCTCTCCCTCAAGATGCGCGGGATGGAGCACGAAGGGGAATGGAAATACCTCTCCGTCTGCGCCACCTCCAGCCACGACTGCGAAACCCTGCGCATGCAGTGCGAACAGGATCCGGAGCCCTGGGAGGTGAAGCGGATACTGGGCGATTTCCTCAACTCCCCGTCGATGCTCGCCATCTTCCCGCTGCAGGACTGGGTGGCCCTGGACAAGGGCCTGCGCCGCGCCGACCGCATGGCCGAGCGCATCAACCAGCCCGCCGACCCGCACCACCACTGGCGCTTCCGCCTGCACTTCGACCTCGCGCAGCTGATTGACGCGTCGGAGCTGAACGTCACCGTCGAAGGGCTGGTGAAAGACGCCCGCCGGGCGTAGATTCGCCGGTCGGAGCCGGCGAATGACGGAAGCCGTATCCCCATTTATGAGGATGCGGCCCGTCGCGTAATTTCCCTAAATTTGGGGATTGACTCCCCCACCCAGGCGGCATAACTTTGCGTGTCGTTTCAACACGTACGGTTATGAAAAGGTGTGTATTGCTGATTGTGGGGGCCCTGGCGGCGCTTTCTGCGTCTGCCCAGCTGGCTCCGGAGCGGGGCGGCCGGCTGACCGTGGGAGGCTACGGCGAAGTGGCCCTGACCCGCAATTTCTACAGCGACAACGTCTATCGCTATTCGCATCCCGCTGATTATAAGAATGATCCGTCCCACGGCCGCTTTGACATTCCGCACGCCGTGGTCTACCTCGGCTACGATTTCGGCAAGGGCTGGACGATGCAGACCGAGATCGAGTTCGAGCATCTCGGCACCGGCTCCGCCGTGGAAAAGGAGTACACGGAGGCGGGCGAATGGGAGACGGAGATCGAGAAGGGCGGCGAGGTGGAGCTGGAGCAGTTCTGGATCCAGAAGAGCTTCGCCCCGCAGTTCAACGTCCGGCTCGGCCACCTGGTCGTGCCCGTCGGCGGGCTGAACAACGCCCACGAACCCCTCAACTTCTTTACCGTCTACCGCCCGGAGGGCGAGTACACCATCCTGCCGTCGACCTGGCACGAGACCGGCATCAGCCTCTGGGGCCGTGCGGGCGCCTGGCGCTACGAAGTCCTGGTAATCGCCGGCCTGGACGCCTTCCTGTACGACCGCGACCATTTCGTGAAGTACGGCGCGGGCTCCCCCTATGAATTCAAGGTGGCCAACAAGCTGGGCTTCGCGGCGCGCATCGACAACCATTCCGTCCGGAACCTGCGCCTCAGCCTGAGCGGCTACTACGGCCAGGGGATGCACAATTCCTATCCGAACGACATGTGGAACACCCGCTACGCGGACATCAAGGGGCACACGGTGATCGGCGCCTTCGATTTCGCCTACACGGGACCGAATCTCACCATCCGCGGCAACGCCGACTGGGGCTTTGTCAGCGACGCCACCACCATCAGCACCGTCAAGCGCAACCTCAGCTCCAACAGCGCACCCTACCGGAAGACGCCGGTCGGCCGGAACGCCTGCGCGGCGGGCATCGAGGCGGGCTACGACCTGCTGCACCTCTTCCCCGGCGGACGCGACCCGGAGCAGAAGCTCTATCTGTTCGGCCGCTACGAGTATTACGACGCCTACATCCCCGCCGCCGACCAGCCGGACTATCCCTACACCGACCGCCATCGCATCGCCGTCGGCCTCAACTGGCTTCCGCTCCCGCAGATTGCGGTGAAGGCGGAGTATTCCTGCCGCTTCCTCCGGAGCCAGTACAACAACGAGCCCTCGGTTTCCCTGGGCGTCGCCTATATGGGATTCTTCACCCGATAATCATCAAAAACTGACACATATGAAAAAGTTTTTAATCCTGACACTCAGCTTTTTTGCCGCCGTGGCCTGCGGCAACAACAACAGCCTTGGCGGCCTGACGGACAGCGAACAGGCGATGAAAAAGATCGCCGGACAGTATGTCCCGGGCGTCATCTATTCCACTTACGGCGACCTCGCCCGGGAGACCGGCGAACTGTATGAGCTGCTTGCGGCGGCCGCCGAAGGTGGGGTCAACCAACTCACCCAGGGCCAGATCGACGCCATCTGCGCCAAGTTCCTCCAGGCCCGCCAGAGCTGGGAGGAGTCCGAAGCCTTCCTCTTCGGCGCCGCCTCCGATTTCGGCATCGACCCGCACATCGACACCTGGCCGCTCGACGTGGACGGCCTGGCCACGGAGCTCGCCAACGCCGAGAAGGTCGCCCTGCTGGAAGGAGAAGCCGGCATCGCCTACGCAGCCACCAAGATGGGCCAGGAGCTGCTCGGCTTCCACGGCATCGAATTCGTCCTGTTCCGGGACGGCAAGAACCGGACGGTGGCGGCCCTGAAAGCCAACGAGGACCACGAGGCCTTCGCAGGCAAGACCGTGACCGGCACCCAGGAACTCATTTACGCCGCGGCCGTCGCCGGCGACCTGCGCGACAACTGCTACCGCCTCTGCGTGGCCTGGAATCCGGCCGCGCCGGCCGCCTATGCCGAGCGCTGCGAAGAGCTGGAGGTCCCCGTGACCGTGACCGGCTCCGACCTCAGCTACGGGGAGAACCTGCTCGGCGCCGCCGAGGCGGGCAGCTCCTACAAGACCTGGCAGAGCGCGATGGCGTCCATCCTGATCGCGGGCTGCTCGAACATCTGCGCCGAAGTGGCCGACGTCAAGATGGGCAACGCCCATTCCGGCGAGGATGTCAACTACATCGAGTCGCCGTACAGCAAGAAGTCCTTCCAGGATTTCATCGACAACATCCTGAGCATCCAGTACAGCCTCTACGGGGCCGCCGGGGCCACTTCCGCCCAGGCCAACTCCCTGATGAGCTTCTTCAAGACGGAGAACTACAGCGGCGCCGCCGCCATCCAGAGCGCGCTTGAGGCCTCGCTCGCAGCCCTGAAGGCCTGCCAGCAGAAAGGCGCCTTCGTGGACATCTACACCGACGCCTCCGTGCAGACGGCGATGGATGCCATCAGCGGGCTGGACGACGAGTTGAACAAGGCCGCCGACTGGATCCTGCGGCAGTAAAAATACTTAACCATCATGATATCAGCGAAACAGATTCTTCTGTGGGGCAGCCTGGCGCTATTGGCGTCGGGCTGTAACCCCGATATAAACGGCGGCAGCGGGAAGCGGGAATCCGACGCCCGCTATGTCGGCCAGGCCGTGGGGAATTTCTCCGCGGACGAATGGTATCCCGCCGGCCGCCTGGGCACCACCCTCAACGTCACCGAGGGTTGCTACGAGGACCCGACGCCCTCCGTGGACGAACAGGGCCTGATGCGGGCCTTCAACCTGGGCGAAGCGGCGTTCGAACGCAATTTCACCCTCAACACGGCGCCGTTCAAGGGCCTCGGCCCGGCCTATCTGCACACCTCCTGCCTGGACTGCCATCCCGGCTACGGCCACGGCAAACGGCAGAACGAATACCGCGCCGGCTACGGCAACGGCTACCTGCTCGTGATCTACCACCCGGCGGACGGGGCCAACAGCGACGATGGCCCCTACGTGTCCGAAGTGACCGGCATGCCGCAGACCAAGGCGGTCGCCCCGTTCCTGCCGCCCGTGGACGAGAACCAGATCGAACTGCGCTGGCTGCCCGTCACCCAGATGGAGAGCGGTCTGCCGATGACCTTCCCCGACGGGGAGAAATATGAACTGATCTATCCGGAGTTGAGCATCCCGGAGTCCGCGTTCAACACCGACCCGACCCCCTACCAGACGGGCAACCAGGCCGTCGCCTTCCGCCTCGAATCCACCATCGGCATCATCGGCACGGGCCTGCTGGACGCCATTCCGGAAGAGGATATCAAGGCCCAGTACCTCGCGGAATCCCCGTATGTGGAGCTGAACCCCGCCTTCTGGGATAAGGACGCGGGCGACTTCGCCGCCACGGCCTGGTACACCCTCGCCGACGGGCAGTTCGCCGACGGCACCCCGGCTCCCGCCGGGACCAAAAAGCTCAAACGCTTCACCTATGCGATGACGCGCGCCTCGCTGCAGGACGGCGCCGGCGCCAACGCCATCTGGAACATCACCAACGTCAGCCGCAGCGACCGGCCGTACCTCTACACCACCAAGGCCTGGGCCAAGGCGATGTCCCAGAACGCCGAGGTGATCCAGGCCATCCAGGCCGATCCGTCCTCGCCATACTATGCCGACGGCACTCCGGAAGGCATCGCCGCGGCCGTGCTGAACCTGCTGGACCCGTCGACAAACCAGTTCGACAACGCCTGGCACAACTTCGAGCCCGAAATGGGCGACGAGCAGTACTACAACTTCCTCGTCTGGCACCGCGGCCTTTCGATTCCGCGCGCCCGCGACCTCAACCGCGAGGAGGTCCAGCGGGGCAAGCAGCTCTTCAACGAGATCGGCTGCGCCGCCTGCCACCGCCCGTCCTGGCAGACGAAGTCCGACAACTACTGGGCTCCCGCCGTCGTGGCCGGCAAGGCGCTGCCGCGCTATGAGAACCAGACCATCTGGCCCTACACGGACATGATCCAGCACCGGCTCTATATGAAGAACGGCATCCACGGCAGCTGGTGCCGCACCACCCCGCTGTGGGGCCGCGGCCTGTCGAAGGCCAACACCGGCGCCGAAGACCGCCTGCACGACAACCGCGCCCGCAATGTCATCGAGGCCATCATGTGGCACGCCTACAGTAAAAAGAGCGACGCCTACCCTTCCACGGAGAAGTTCTACAATCTCCCCAAAGAGGACCGCGACGCCATCGTCGAGTTCGTCAATGCGATTTAGTCTGAAACGCCCCGTCCTGCAGCTGCTTTTCGCAGCCCTGCTGCTCCTGGTGGCCGGGGGGCTGGTCACCCATTTCTTCGGCCGGAGCGGCAGCCTCCACCTCCGCGAGGGGGAGGAGCTTTCCGCTTTCGAGCTGGAGGACGGCTCGTCGGCCCCCCTTCCGTTCTCGCTGGAGCTGAAAGCTTTCCGGATCGAATACGATCCCGGCACCCGCGATGTTGCGGACTACGTCTCGGAGGTGCTTATTTCCGGCCGTCCCGCCACCATCTCCATGAACCGCATCGCCAAGGTCGACGGCTACCGCTTCTATCAGGCCGACTTCGACGAAGACGGCCGCGGGAGCATCCTCAGCGTCAGCCATGACCCCTGGGGCGTACGCCTCGTCTACGCCGCCTTCCTCCTGCTGCTGGCCAGTATGGTCGGCTATTTCTTCGAGGTGGACAATGCCTGGTACCGCACGCTCCGCCCGATGCGGCGCCGCGAGCCCCGGTCCCGGAAACGGCGCTGGCCGCTTGTGCTGGCACTCGCGGGGGTGGCCCTGTTTGCCGCCTGGCTGCTGCGCATCTACCCGAAAGGCCCGCTGATGCCGGTCCTGCGCACGCCGCTGCTGGTCATCCACGTGGTTCCCATCATCCTCAGCTACACCCTGTTCGCCCTGGCGACGCTCCTCGGGATCCTCGGCCTCCTGCTGCCGGACGGGCCGGCGGAGCGCCTGCAGCGCGTCAACCGCCTGCTCCTGCTGCCCGCGGTCTTCCTGCTCATCTTCGGAACCTGCCTCGGGGCGGTGTGGGCCAACATTTCCTGGGGGAACTACTGGTCCTGGGACCCCAAGGAGACCTGGGCGCTGGTGACGATCCTGGTCTACGCCCTGCCCCTGCACGCGGAGCTGCTGCCGGTCTTCCGGCGCACGCGCTTTTTCCACGCGTATTGTGTCCTGGCTTTTCTCGCCGTACTGGTCACCTATTTCGGGGTCAACCTGTTCCTCGGCGGGATCCACAGCTATGCGTAAACGGTACACTTATTTAATTTTAGCACTGAAAGTTTCTTTGTTTTGAGAAAAATACTAACTTTGCAAGCTATTTTGTGAATTATATTTAATTTACCATAACTTATGCAAAGCAAAGGTGCTATCAGATTTGTCACGATCTGCCTCCTGCTCGCCTGCCTCTGGCAGCTGTCTTTCACCGCGGTGACGGCCATTCAGAACAAGAAGGCCGAGAAGCGCGCTGAACAGATTGCCCAGACCTACGACATCTCGGCTGTGCCCGAGGCCGACCGTGCTTTCTTCCTCGATTCCATCCGGAAAATCGAGTCTCGCCGTTACACGGATTCCATTTCCAGCGAGAAAGTTTATTTGGGTTATACCTTCAAGCAGGTCCAGAACCAGGAGATCAACCTCGGCCTCGACCTCAAGGGCGGTATGAACGTGATGCTGCAGGTGCAGCTCGAAGATCTCGTCCGCGCCCTGTCCGGCAATAACCAGACTCCGGAATTCCAGCAGGCCATCGCGCTCGCCAAGCAGCGCAGCGTCAACTCGCAGTCCGACTTCATCACCCTCTTCGCCGAGGCGTGGAAGGAAGTGGCCCCCAATACCCGTCTGGCCCAGATTTTCGGCACGTATGAGATGCGCGACCGCATCAAGCCCGAGTCCACCGACGACCAGGTCATCAGCGTGATCAAGGAAGAGGCCGAGAGCGCCGTGGCGAACTCCTTCAACGTGCTGCGCAACCGTATCGACCGCTTCGGCGTGACGCAGCCGTCCATCCAGAAGATCGGCAACACCGGCCGTATCCTCGTGGAGCTCCCGGGCGTCAAGGAGCCGGAGCGTGTCCGCAAGCTGCTCCAGGGTACCGCTTCCCTCGAGTTCTGGCCGACCTTCACCTATGACGAGATCGGACCCTACCTCGACGAGGCCAACACCCGCCTCGCGGAGCTCCTCTCCGCCAACGACGAGCCTGAGGCCGCTGCCGAAGCCGCTCCCGCCGACGAGAACGACGCCGTGGCCCAGGAGCTGCAGGCCCAGAACGCCACTTCTGAGGACGCCAACCTCGCCGCCGCCCGCAAGGCCAACCCGCTCTACGCGGTCCTGAGCCCGTCCGGCATGCGCGGCAACGCCTGCGTCGGTTTCGCCGCCGCAGCCGATACCGCCCTCATCAACAAGTATCTCCGGATGCCCGAGATCGAGGCCATCTTCCCGGCGGAATTCCGCCCGATGTGGTCTGTCCAGCCGTCCGAGTATATGCAGAGCGACAACATCTATGAACTCGTCGCCATCAAGTCCACCTCCCGCGACGGCAAGGCCCCGCTCGACGGCGGTGTCGTGACCGACGCCCACGTGGACTACGACCAGCGCCGCGGTGGCTATCCGGGCGTGTCGATGACCATGAACGCCGAGGGCGCCAACACCTGGGCCCGCCTGACCAAGGAGAACATCGGCCGCCAGGTCGCCATCGTGCTCGACGGTACGGTCTATTCCTATCCGACCGTCCAGACCGAGATCTCCGGAGGTTCCTCCTCCATCACCGGCCACTTCACCATCGAGGAGGCCACCGACCTTACCAACGTCCTCAAGTCCGGTAAGCTCCCCGCTCCGGCTACGATCGTCCAGGAGCAGGTCGTCGGTCCGTCCCTCGGTGCCGAGTCCATCCGTGCCGGTCTGATCTCCTTCCTCATCGCCTTCTGCCTCGTCCTCATCTACATGCTCTTCTTCTACCAGGGCGCAGGTGTGGCGGCAGACATCGCACTGCTCTCCAACGTGGTGCTCCTCTTCGGTGTCCTCTCCGCCTTCGGTGCGGTCCTGACGCTGCCGGGTATCGCCGGTCTCGTCCTGACCCTCGGTATGGCCGTGGATGCCAACGTGATCATCTACGAGCGCATCAAGGAAGAGCTGAAAGCCGGCAAGGGCCTGAGCAAGGCGGTCGCCGACGGTTACCGGAACGCTTACTCCGCCATCATCGACGGCCAGGTGACCACCCTCCTGACGGGTCTGGTGCTCTTCTTCTTCGGCTCCGGTCCGATCAAGGGCTTCGCCACCACCCTCATCATCGGTATCCTCACCTCCGTGTTCACCTCCATCTTCGTCACCCGCCTGATCTTCGAAGGCCGCATCAAGCGCGGTAAGAACATCACCTTCGAGAACAATCTGACGAAGGACTTCCTCAAGAACACGCACATCAACTTCCTGGACGGCCGCAAGTGGTCCTACATCGTCTCCGGTGCGCTCATCGTGATCGCCCTCGGCTCGATGTTCATCAAGGGCTTCACCTACGGTGTCGACTTCACGGGCGGCCGCACCTACGTGGTCCGCTTCGACAAGCCGGTGACCGCCGAGGAGGTCCGTTCCGCCGTGAACAAGACCTTCAACCTCGCCGATCCCGAGTCCTCCGTCGAGGTCAAGCAGTTCGGTGGCGACAGCCAGA
>Ga0310696_10001871_pt1 | contig 29262 bp, 27 predicted proteins | sample AusTroGonzalo_MG_4_FD_203885 | JGI IMG/M metagenome (GOLD analysis project Ga0310696, IMG submission 203885) | Bovine rumen microbial communities from tropical cattle in Woodstock, Queensland, Australia - Gonzalo_02 (v2) (version 2) | ecosystem: Host-associated > Mammals > Digestive system >... | reverse complement strand
TCCGAGAGGATTGCAGCTTCCTTGATGGCCACACAGGTCATCTCATACACGTTCTGATCAGTATCAATAAGTTTGTTGATGTTAAGTGGAGTACTCAAGATTCTGCCCCTTATTTTTTGCTAGCCTTGAGATTGTATGATGCATTCAAAATGATGTCAACAATCTCCTCCGGCGTTTTACCTTCGGTGTCTATAACAAGGTCTGCAACCGAGGTGTCGTTGTTGTCTATGCCGTAGATTCTCTTGTAGCGTGCTGTGTCATTTGCATCGCGCCTGTGGGTCTTTTCCATGTGTTCTTCTATGGATCCACCTTCACGACGAGTGATTCTTCTGGCTCTTTCTTCATCACTGGCAGTCAGATAGACCTTCAGATCCGCATTCTCCATGTTCCAGATAGCCAGACGGCTTCCCAGGATGCTGTCCTCGGTTTCCATAGCCATTTCGACCATGCGGCTGTCCAGCTCGCGGTCGATATTGTCATCCTTCTCCGCCATTTCGCAGAAGGTCCAGAAATCAACTCCCTTCTCCTGAGCCATCTGGCGGAAGGTGTAATTTACCATGGGATAACCGGTTTTTTTGGACAGAAGAGTTGAAACAGTGGTGTTTCCGCAGCCGCTTTTACCTGAAATTGCTATTCTCATTACTCAACGTTCCTTATCTGTTCACGTATATTCTCAAGGCTGTCCTTCATTTCCACAACAGCAAAGTTGATTTCCACAATCTGACTCTTGGAACCAATGGTATTAATCTCCCTGTTCATCTCCTGACAGAGGAAATCAAGCTTCTTACCCACAGCTTCGTCGCTTTCGAGAAGCTTTCTGAACTCTTTTATGTGTGCCCTGAGCCTTACAACCTCTTCATTTATGGTGTAACGCATCAGCATGACTGCAACTTCGGTAAGGACCCTGTTCTCATCATAGTTGCTGTCTCCCAGCATCTCCTCAATACGTGCCTTGAGGTTGGTCTTTATTATGCCTTCAAGCTCGGATGCATGCTTCTCAACCTTGTCCAGACAGTCAGAGATGTGGTTAACAAGATTTACCAGATTCTCCTTTGTAGCAAGGCCTTCACGTGCTCTGGAGGCGCATAATGCTTCCAATGCACTGTCTAAACATCCGAATACGGCATCTTTATAGGTATCGTCTGTTTCCATTCTTACAGGGATTAGAACGCCGTCTCTTCCAAGGATATCTGACAGTCTGACCTCATGGGTAAGCCCGCTTTCAAGACAGGCTTTTCTTACCTCAAGGGCGGCCTCTATATAGGCCTTTGCCATATCTGTATCAACGCTTATTTTGCAGTCCTGCTTGAGGGTCTTGATGTGGAAAGAAACATCCAGATGTCCCCTGCTTACAGCCTTCTTCACCCTTTCGGTTACTTCCGTCTCAAAGGAAGAAAGTATTCCAGGTGCACTGTATGAAATATCAAGATATCTGTTGTTGTAGGATTTAATCTCAAGTGAAAGGATGAAATCGGAATTACTGTATTCACTGTATCCGTATCCTGTCATGCTGTTCATGGTTCAGCCTCCAAATCAATAGTAAAGAACAAAGTCCAGTGCGTACTGGATTGTGCCGGGTCTTCTGACCTGCAGTTCAACGTATCCGTTTATCTCAAATTTTCCCATCACTGCGCAGGCTCCCAAGGTAAGGGTTCCGTCTTTGAAGTACTTGGCATAACTCTGATAGCCTGCCCTGAGTGAAACATTGTTGGAAGGTGTTATGTTCAGTGTCAGTTCTGCACCCAGGTGAACAGTTCTGTACTCACCTGCCATATCGTGGATTTCCGCAAGGGCGGAAACCACAAGCTTGTTCAGCCTTGCCCTTCCGTAGTACTTGCTTCCCTCGTATGAAAGCCCGAAGGACAGACCGTCCGCAGAGAAGACGCCGTTGTTTTCAGCAGTATAGGTGTACACGTTGGGAGCCAGAACACCTATTCTGAAACCACCGAGCAGAATCTGGGCACCTGCTCTCACGGTTGCAAACTCCGAGTCATCAAGCCTGTCGTACTCTCCCGCAACCATGTTCAGCAGAAAGTCTGTAAGACGGCTCTTGTCGTTTACAGCAAAGCCGTCACGTTCAGAGCTCAGCCCGGCGTTCAGGCCGATACCTGCGGCAATAATCTCATTCCAACCGGCTGTTGCGGAAACATCTGCTGAGAACATTCTCAGACTGGAGTAGTATTTCCGGCCTCCATCCTCACGGAGGAAGAATGACTCTGTCATTACACTTCCGGTAAATGAAAGGAACTTACCTGCAAAGCGTGCGTGAAAATCTCCTCCGGGAAGGAAGGGAAAATTCCTGCCTTCACCGCTCTGATGATCGTCATAAAGGCTTGTATGCACAGTCAGAAAGTCAGTGGAGTTGTGAAAGTAAAGAGAAGCGGGGTTGTTGAATACCACACCGCAGTCACCGTTGCCGGTGGCGTTTGCATTGCCCATTGCCTTGAGCCTGAAGTCTGAAGGCAGAGAAAAGACGCCTGACAGGACGAAAAGAGTCAGAACAAGGGCAAGAAACAGTTTTTTCATAGGGTTTTGAGTGCCTGTGCAAGCTGGTCAGGACATGATGTGCTTCTGAAGCCGCACCTGATTCCCTCAAGCCTGCTGATTGCCTCTGATGCGGACATACCCTTAATAAGGCCGTTCAGGCCCTTGTGGTTACCGTCGCATCCGCCTGCAAATTCAACATTCTGAACAATGTCATTGTCATCTAGAAGGACCGTAATATGCCTTGCACAGATGCCTGACGGAGTAAATTCAATTTTCTTCATATGGTGATTATAGTAGTATTGCATATATGAATGAAAGACCTGTTTTCTTTCACGTTGACCTTGATGCCTTCTTTGCCTCAGTAGAACAGCGGGATCACCCCGAGTACAGGGGAAAACCCCTTGTAGTAGGACATCTCTCACAGCGTTCTGTTGTTTCAACCTGTTCCTACGAGGCTAGAAAGTACGGCATCCACTCAGCCATGCCCTCAATGCAGGCATACCGCCTCTGTCCGCAGGCAATCTTCGTTGACGGGAACTACAGGTTATACAGCAAAGTCAGCCACCAGGTCATGGACATTCTCAGGGAATACGCCCCGTCTGTGAACCAGGTTTCAATAGATGAAGCCTGGATGGATATGACGGGAACAAGGCTGCTTTTCGGTCCTCCGAAAGAACTTGCAAACACAATCAAGGAAAGGATCAAAAACGAGGTCGGAATCACGCTGAGCATAGGAATTGCAGCATCTCCGTTCATTGCAAAGATGGCATCGGACTACAACAAGCCGGACGGGCTTTGCATGGTAAGCCCGGGAAAGGAAGAGTTCTTCATAGACACAATAGGACTCGGCAAGATCTGGGGTATTGGAAAGAGCAGTCTGAAGATTCTCAACGCAAAGGGATTATTCACACCGGCACAGGTGCGAGAACTGCCGCTGGACAGGCTTGAGAAGATATGCGGAAACGCAATGGGAAAGTACGTGTACAACGCCTGCCGCGGAATTGATCCGGGAATGCGCAACTTCGAGGTCAAAAGCCACTCGATATCAACGGAAACGACGTTCCTCAACGATATTACAGACCGTAAGACCCTCCACCAGGTGCTGCTTGGAATGAGCAAGGAAATCATGGAAAGGTCCCTTGATGAGGGCGTAATGGCAAAGACTGTGGGCCTTAAGCTCAGATGGGGTGACTTCAGGACAATAACCGTCCAGCAGACCCCTGAAAACGCAATCCTCAATTCAGACCAGATTTTCAACTGTGCCACAGAACTTCTTGCATCAAAGTGGACCGAGGGTGAAGGCATACGCCTTATCGGACTTGGCCTTTACCAGACCTACAGCGGAGACGCACCTGTTCAGGACTCGCTTTTTTCGGAGAACGAACACAGAAAGAGAGAACTGGACAAGGTAATCCATGCCCTTGGTTCAAAAGGGCATGTTCTCAAAAAGGCTTCAGAGCTGGATCAGTGATTCATGCGCCAGTCTATGCAGCGCTGCAGGTATTCAACGTAATCTTCGTTTCTGCACATTCCCTTGCCGGGAACATCTGAGATTTTTGCAACATCCATTCCGTTGCACAGGGTTGTCTTCATGACAATGTTCAGTGCGGGAACATCGGTGTCGTTGGCAATGTAGGTTCCGATTCCGAATGCAATCTTGCAGCGGCCCTCGAAGTAATCCCTGATCTTTGTTGCCCTCTCAAAATCCAGACTGTCTGAGAACAGCAGGGTCTTTGTTGCAGGGTCGATTCCAAGGCTCTTGTAGTGCTCAATCATCCTGTCGCCCCATTTGAACGGGTCGCCGCTGTCATGGCGGACACCTGAGAACAGGGTTGCGAATGTAAGTCTGAAGTCGCGGAGGAAGCACTCGGTGGTAATTGTATCTGTGAGGGCGGTTCCGTTCAGGACTCCGTACTCAGAAACCCATCTGTCCAGTGCGTACCAGTTTGAATATGCCGGGTTGTGCTTGTGGTTTCCCTGTCCCACGCACATTATCCATTCGTGGGCCATGGTTCCTACGGGCCTTATTCCGCATTTTTTTGCAAGGTAGACATTTGAGGTTCCCATGAAGATGGAATCGGCACACTTTGCCTCCATCAGGCGTCTTACTGCAAGCTCCTGAGCCTGGGCGGAAAGGCGGCGTCTGATTCCGAATTCGCTGAACATGCCCAGTCTGTATGTTCCGTTCTCAAGGCCTTCGATCTTCTTGTCCAGGCGCTTTTTGAAACTTTCATACAGGGTTTCATAGTTGTAGGCCATGTTGAAGTAGACCTCGTTCACTATGGCAAGGGTGGGAATCTCATACATCGATGTATTGAGCCAGGTTCCGCGGGTCTCGATTGTAAGGCCGCAGGGGCTGTCGGTTCCTATTGTGAAATCCTCGAATCTGGGCTCCCAGAGTCTGAGAAAATCAACATAGGAACCTTTTATCCAGGTAATTGAATCCAGATAAGCAAGCTCATCTTCTGTGAAACGCAACGAACAGTAAAGTTCTATCTGGTGCTTTATCTCCTCAACCATCTGCGGAGTGAAAACCACATCGGTGTTCCTGCACTTGAATGTCCAGGTTGTCCTGTAGTCACTGAACTGGTGATAGATGGCCTGTCCCATCGAGAACTTGTAAAGGTCGGTTTCAAGAAGGCTTGTTATTATCTGGTGCATATGCGGTCAAATCCGGTATAGGGTACCAGGGCCTTGGGAATTGTTATGCTTCCGTCGGCATTCTGGTAGTTCTCAAGTATGGCAACCATTGCTCTTGAAACTGCAACTGCTGTTCCGTTGAGCATGTGCACATACTCTGTCTTTCCGTCGTCTGTCTTGTAGCGGATCTTCAGGTTGCGTGCCTGGTAGTCTGTACAGTTGGATGTGCTGGTCACTTCTCCGTACTCGCCGGCATCGCCCCTTCCGGGCATCCATGCTTCAATATCGAACTTGCGGTAAGCGGGGGCTCCGAGGTCTCCTGTGCAGGTATCGACAACCCTGTAGGCAAGGCCCAGTCCACCGAAGATCTCCTCTTCAATGGCCAGAAGGTCATCGTGCATCTTGTCGCTCTCCTCGGGCAGGCAGAAGATGAACATCTCAAGCTTTGAGAACTGATGGACCCTGTAAAGTCCCTTTGAGTACTGGCCTGCGCCGCCTGCCTCGCGTCTGAAGCAGTGTGAAAGTCCTGTCATCTTGATGGGCAGCTCTTCCTTTGCGAAGACCTTTCCTGCGTTGTAGCCGCCCAGTGTGATCTCTGCGGTACCTACAAGGGCTGTTCCCTCGTCCTCGATTGTGTAGATGTTGCTCTCTGCTCCACGGGGGTTGAAGCCGATTCCCTCAAGGATTTCCTCTTTTGCAACGTCAGGTGTGATGAACGGTGTGAAGCCGTGCTTCATGACGATGTCGAGGGCATAGCGCTCAAGGGCCATCTGAAGGATAACAGCCTGGTTCTTAAGGTAGTAGAATTTGGGTCCTGCAACCTTTGTGGCTGTATCGAAGTCAATCAGATCAAGCTTTTCTCCAATCTGAACGTGGTCCAGCGGCTTGAAATCAAATACAGGGGGCTTGCCCACATACTTGATTGCTGTGCTGTCCTTGTCTTCCTTTCCAATCGGTGCTGCAGGATGTGCGTAGTTGGGAATCTGTCTGAGTCCTGCCTGGTATTCTTTCTCAAGGGTTTCAAGCTCGCTTTCTGCAGCGGCAATCTTCTCCTTGATTGTTCTTCCTTCTTCAACAAGGACCATTCTGGCATCCTTGTCCATGGGTCCTTTCATCATGGCGGCAATCTCGTTACGTCTTGCCCTCAGGTCCTCTGCAGTTTTCTGCATCTTTGAATACTGGTCCTGAAGTTCAATCACGTGGTCAAGATCAACCTTCATGTTTCTGTTCTTTATGTTCAGTGCAATTTCGTCGTGTCTTGTCTTTAATTCTCTGTAGTCAATCATAGTAATCTCCCCGTTGACGGCAAAATTATATTGCAAATCATCCTCTTAAACAATTATCCTTGAGTTTGTGCAGCAGAATTACCAGATAGTATCACGCAGCAGCGATATAACACGCCTCATAAACGGTCTTCACAAGGAAGAAATCCTGGCCATAGGCATCATGGATACAGGCACGGCCGAAGAGCTTGAGGAATCTGTCCAGTGGTTCTCTGCAAACTACAACCACGGTCTTCATGTAATCACACAGTCCGAGCGTATGTCACAGACAGGCCTGGAAGACAGGTTTCCCGATGTTACCTTCGTTGTCTTTGACAAATCCCCGTCTCTTGCAGAGAGGATCAACGCACTTGCAAACACGTGCGGAACTACATACTTCCTTGTTACAAGGTCTGACATAAACCTTGTTGAATTCAACTTTGCAGACATGAACTCTCTTATGAAGGCTGTCCATCCTGCAATGCTCACACCTCTTATCTTCAACAAGAGCAAGGAACTTATTCCCACAGTCCGCGCACCCCACATGGACGGAAACAGCATTGATCCGATGAGTTTCATGCCTTCCACGGGAATTGATGACAACCTTTATCCCTTCCTGGGCCTTGGTCTTTACGACAGGGCTCTTTTCCAGAGGCTGAGAGGTTTTGATGAAGAACTGACCGGAGCCTACTGGCAGGCCCTGGATTTCGGAACAAGGTGCTGGATGTACGGCTACCCCATCCTGTCTGTGAACTCAATGGCTGTTATCTTCTATTCGAAGCAGTTCCTTATTGAGGACAGGTCTGAGAATGAAAACTGTGACAGGTATTATACAAGGGCCCTGAGTGTGAGGTTCGTAAAGGACAGACTCATTCTCAAAAAGGCCCACAAAGCCAACAAAAGAGTTTTTGTTTCAGAGGTGAAACCGAGGGCAGGACTGTACAGGACCGACTTCCATACCCTCTGCGAAAAATGGAGAATTCCTCAGGACTGAGCTGCAAGTTTCTTCAGTTCTGCAAGCTCTTCTTCGGTAAGACTTACTCCCTTTCCTGCTTTTGAATGATCCGGAGACCAGTGTCTGATGTCATAGCGTGTGAACGGTTTTCCGTTGTCCGGTGCCCATTCAACGAGATTGAACTCCAGTGCCCAGCCGCTCTTTGTTTTTGATAAATCTCCGTAATGTTCTACAATCTTACAATCCATTGATAATCTCCTGTTTGGAAGTTTAACATACAATTTTCTACCACACAACGTTTTCCGTCTGCTGAATCATTGCCTTGGTTTTTTCTACAGACTTCTGTCTGAACGGGTTGTCCTCAAAGCTGCCCAGAACAGCATCGCGCTCCTCGGAATTCCTGTATGTGATCATGCGGAAGCGGTTCTTGTAATCCTTCTCCCTTGTTTTTGAAACCTGGTCGTCAATGTAGTTTCTTGTCTCTGCAAGTTTCTTGACAAGGCTGTCCCACAGCTCCTTGCTGATACTTTCAACTTCAAGAACTCTCTTCAGGCAGTACATTGCGTTCTTTGCCTTCTCAAGCGGGTACTCTGCATCCCACTTCTCGTAGATGGCATGGACCTGGTCCCAGCTTGTTATGCGGCCTTCCTTCACATCATCCTTCAGCTTTTCAACATCCCTTGCGGGAACGAGCCTTCCGCCGAGGTTCAGCCACTCGAATGCTGCATCGGATGAAAGCTTTTCAAGGTCTCTGACTGTCTTTCCGGTCTTTGCACACCAGGTGGCCACTTCCTTGGTTCCGTAGTAGATGAGCATATCCCTGTAGGCGTTGAAGCCTTCAACCGGCTTGAGAATAAGAACACGTGAACGTGAATGCTCCTGGCTCAGGGCAACAACATCGTGACCTGAAAGCTCTGAAGGTCTGTGCATGAGAATCTCGTAGCCTTCCTTCTCAAGCTGTGAATAATCGCCCTCGTATCCGAGTGCCGATGCTGTCCACTTTGAAAGAAGTCTGATTCCGTCAAACAGCTCCCAGGCTGTGTCAGGTGCAAGATAATCGGTTTCAATGTTGCCCTTTTCAATGACACGTCCGTCACGCTTTGAGAACTTGTCGCTGTTGCGCTCCAGTGCGTACATGTTGTACATCCACCAGTAGGCGGGCATTATCTGTCTTCTGCCCTCACGTCTGTTGTCTGAAAGAAGGGCAAACGGTACCTTGATGTTAAGCTCGTAGTCGTAGTTTCCCTTTGCAATGAGTGTGTAGGATGCAAAACGGCTGTCGAACTTGATTGTTGATGAAAGAGCCGGCCAGAAACCACGTCCTGCCCTCAGCTCTCCGTCTGCTCCACGGCTGTTGTGGTTTGAACCGATGTTTGCACCGGCGGCCATGTTTGACTGACCCATGATCAATGATGAGATGAGGAAGGAGTTATTGTGGTGCTGTTCGTGGAACGGGTAAACCAGGTTGCTGATAACCTCACAGCAGGAAACTGTTGAGTTCTCTCCAAGGTATGAGTTGATAAGCCTTGCTCCGTACTTGAGGTGGCTGTTCTCGCCCATGATGAACCTTACAGCCTTACAGCCGTAGAAGATTCTGCAGCCGTAACCGATGATTCCGTTTACAAGTTCACAACTCTCACCTATCTGGGTTGGAGCCTTTTCAGAACTTCTGATCGTGAGATTCTTGAGCTTTGTGGCGCCCTTGATGTAGCAGTAGGGTCCCAGTTTTACATCCTTGATGATTCCGGTTCCCTTGATTACGGTGCGCTCTCCAACCTCGCCGTAGACTCCACGCTGGGGAGTAACGGTTGCAAATGTCATCTTCTTGAAGGCATCTTTGAGCCTTGTATCTTCAGGATAGTTTGCCCATAGGAAGGCATCGGCCACCTTCATGTCCTCAAACGGGAGGACGCTACGGTTGCCGTTTTCGTTCATTATCATCAGCTCTGTAAGAACAGAAGGATCCTCACCTTCCTTCAGAACTCCGTTTCCGAACTTTGCGTGGTTTGTGCACTGAAGTTCGTTGATTCCGAAGAGCATGCACAGATCACGGATGATGTAGTGGCTCATGAAGGAAACCCTGTGCACCGCACAGTCGTTTCCGATATCCGAACTGATGATTACGCTGTTGGTGATTCCTATGGGAAGTATCAGGTCGTGGAAACGCAGGGTCTTGTCAGGCATGCGGCCTATTCTGACCTTTCCGTTGAACCTGTTGTTTCTTACGTTCTTGACGGTGAAGGGGTCTGATACAAGAACGTTGTCCCAGCTGTCGGCATAGTTGCCAAGCCTTTCAAGTTCCGCCCTTTCCTGCTCTGTCAGATGTCTGTATGCAGAGTCATCTCCGTTCTGCATTTCACGGAAACGATATTCATCTTTTTCGATGAATCCGAAACCCAAATCTTCCATGTTTCCAATAGTAATTCCATTACTCATGGCGCCAATTATATACACGGGCTTTGAAAAATTCCATATTTACACTTATCATTGGATACATGGTTGTTTACGAATGTGAACATTTTCTTATTGCACACAAGCCCCACGGCCTCCCAACAGTACCTTTGAAGGGTCAGTTTGCCGATACTCTTCTCTCCAGGGTCGGAGAACTGCGTCCGCAGGTTCTTGAGCAGTATTCAGACAAAGACTGGGAAGGAGGTGCCGTTCACCGCCTGGACACCGATACCGCAGGTCTTGTGATCTTTGCAAAAGACAGAACATTCTACAATCAGATTCTTGAAGCACAGAACAAAGGTCTGTTTCTCAAAACCTACACTGCGGTATGTTCAATTGCAGAAAACGCAGACAAAGATATCAAATGCCCGGTAATTATTTCATCCTACTTCCGTGCATACGGACCGGGCAGAAAGATGGTCAAACCTCTTGTGGATTCACGCAATGCAGACAGTCAGGTTCTTTACACCACATGTGTGGAAAATGTTGCATTCAAAGGTACTGAGGCTGTGTTTTCGGTTTCAATTACAAGGGGTTTCAGACACCAGATAAGGGCCCATCTGGCATGGAAGGGTTTTCCGATAAGGGGTGACAGGCTTTACAACAGCATTGAAGGCGAAGGTGAACTCCAACTTGAGTGTACAGCCGTCAGCTTCCCGTTGGATGGAAAGACCTTCAGTTTTCAGAGTACGGCTCGGAAATAACCTCCCCGCTTCCCGGGGCACTGGTTACGATTTCAACCCTGCGTTCAAGCTTTGAAAGATCCTTCTCAAGCTCTCCTGCAAGTTTCATTCCTTCCTCATAGAGGGATACGGCTTTCTCAAGGTCTGTTTCAGGATTCTGGATTTCCCTGCTCATCTGTTCCAGTTTTTCAAGTTTTTCCTCAAACTTCATTTCTCCACCTCCGTTACCTGTGCTCCGACCTTTCCTCTGCCGAGCCTTATTCTTATTTCATCGCCCTTCTTCACATCAGAGCTGTTTCTTACTGTTTTACCGTCAGCTGAACTTACTATTGCGTATCCCCGGTCAAGAACAGCACCGGGATTCACAACCTTAAGCACGTTCTTCTGAACCTCAAGCGTGTGCTTTCTGTCCGAAAGAAGGGCCTTTACCGCAACTCCCAGCTCCCTTACCTGGTAGTCCAGGGCGTAGCGTGCATTTCCAATCCTTCCGGATACTATTCTTTCCGATGCACGGGTACCTGCCCCGTCAAGTGCTCGCCTTACAGCGGCAAGTTTTCCACGCACAACCTCGAACATTGAATTCTTGATTGCATTGACCTTCTCCAGCTGCTCCATTCCCGAACCACAGACAAGCTCTGCTGCGGCACTGGGTGTGGGAGCCCTCAGGTCTGCAACAAAGTCTGAAATTGCCCAGTCAACCTCATGGCCTACGGCCGAGATTACCGGCACCTCGGACTCATGGATGGCCTTGATTACAAGGTCGTCACTGAACGGCAGAAGGTCCTCGACCGAACCGCCTCCACGGCCCACAATCATTACCGGGGCAAGGCCGAACATGTTGACCTCTTCTATTCTTGCGGCAATCTGGCGGGCAGCATCATCACCCTGCACCTGGGCAGGAAGGATGATTATGTCCAGTCCGGCATTGCGCCTTCCCGTTACCTGCAGAATGTCGTGAAGAGCAGCACCTGTGGAACTTGTGATGACTGCAACCTTCTCCGGTCTGGCCGGGATGGGTTTCTTGCCCTCGAACCAGCCCATCTCTGCATAGCGGCGCTTTCTCTCCTCAAGCATGGCAAGGATGTCACCCTCGCCTGAGAGTCTCATTGAAACACAGTTGATCTGGTATGTTCCCCTTGGAGGATAGACGGAGATGCTGCCGTTTACCACAACCCTGTCACCGTCCTTGGGAATGAAGCCCAGACGCATGACGCTGCTTCTCCACATCGTGGCGCTTATCATGCTGTCCCTGTCCTTGAGGTTGAAGTACCAGTGGCCGGAAGAAGACGCACTGAAGTTACTGACTTCGCCTTCGACTGTCAGTCCGAAAAATGAGGCCTCCAGTGTCTGTTTCAACATCTGGGTAAGTTCTGATACGGATAACTTCAGTGTCTCTTCCATAATAGAAAAAAAGGACCGCAACACAGGTCACAGTCCTTTAATAGATGTTGATCGGAATTACTCTTCTACGATTGCTCCGACCGGACAGACTGAAGCGCATGTTCCGCATCCTACGCAGGTATCCTGATCAATGACGTAGATGTCTCCTTCACTGATTGCACCTGTGGGGCATTCGCCGGCACATGTTCCGCAAGCTGCACATGAATCTGTAATTCTGTAAGCCATGTTTAACTCCTGTTCTGTTTGTTGGTACCTCAATAATAATCACTACTCGCCCGCGGGTCAATGACAGAGTCGCCCTAAAGTGTTATAGTCTGAACTATGAAAAAGACAGTTCTTGCAGAGAAACCCAGCGTAGGCAGAGACCTTGCCAGGGTTCTCGGTTGCGTAAACCGCGGAAGTTACTTTGAAAGTGACCAATACATAGTCACCTGGGCCCTCGGGCACCTTGTCACCCTCACCCCTCCGGATTCCTACGGCGAGGAATACAGACGCTGGAGGATGAGCAGTCTTCCCATCCTGCCGCCCACTCTGAACACTATGGTCATTGAGAAAACAAAAGACCAGTTCGCAGTTGTGGAATCACTGATCAACAGAGAAGATGTGGACACAATTGTCATTGCAACTGATGCCGGAAGAGAGGGAGAACTTGTAGCAAGGTGGATACTTGAACAGGCACAGTGTAAAAAGCCCATCCAGAGACTGTGGATAAGCAGCCAGACAGATGCTGCAATTCTTCAGGGTTTTGCAAATCTGAAGGACGGACACCAGTACGACAACCTGTACTTCGCAGCAAGAAGCAGATCATACGCAGACTGGTATGTTGGATACAACGTCTCTCGTGCCATGACATGCCACTTCGATACGCGCCTTTCAGCCGGCCGTGTACAGACACCTACATTGGCCCTTATCACATCCAGAGAGGATGAGATTGAGGACTTCACAGGCCGTTTCTACTGGACACTCAAGGCAGACTTCGGAAGCTTCAGAGCCTCGTTCTACACAGATGAGGATACTGTGAAGATTCCTTCCGAGGACATGGCAAAGAAGGTCGAGTCCGAGGTAAGCGCAGCCGAGGGAAAGATCACAAAGGTAAGCAAGGTACATCACGATGAGAAACCGCCTCTTGCCTACGACCTTACAGAACTTCAGAGGGATGCAAACAGGATTCTGGGCTTCAGTGCAAAGGAAACGCTTGACATCCTGCAGAAGCTGTACGAGGTTTACAAGATTGTCACCTACCCCAGAACCGACAGCCGCTACATAACCCAGGACATTGTCCCCACATTCGGCGACAGACTTTCAGCACTATCCGAGACAAAGTTCGCACCCCAGGCCTTCTTCTTCAGAAACGGAGGAATCCGTAAGGACCTGTCACGTCTTGTTGACGACTCCATGGTTTCAGACCACCATGCCCTCCTGCCCACAGAGCAGAAGGTCGATGTCTCAAAGCTCTCCGAAAAGGAAAGACAGCTCTGGGAGCTTGTAATTGCACGTTTTCTGGAAACACTTGCTCCGGACTACGGCTACAGCACAACAACAGTCGAGGCCCAGGTGAACGGCAGACGCTTCATGACAAGACTCACCGTTCCCGAGGTAAGAGGCTGGAAGGAAATCTCAGTTGCCAAGGATGCAGTTGATGAGGAAGAAGCCTCAAGCGCCCTTCTCACACTCAAGGAAGGAGACAGCGTAAAGGTTGCTTCAACCGAGCTCAAACGCTCTGCAACACTGCCGCCTTCAAGGTACACAGAGGCCGACCTGCTCTACGCAATGGAGCATGCAGGAAAGTTTGTTGAGGACAAGGAGCTCAAGGAAAGACTTGAGAACGGTCTTGGAACTCCTGCAACGAGGGCAGACATCATTGAGAAGCTGATTCAGAACAACTGCATTGAAAGACGCGGCCTTGAGATTGTTCCTACTGCAAAGGGACGTGAGCTTGTACGTCTTGTACCTGCACAGCTGAAGAGCGCAGAGCTTACCGGCCGCTGGGAAAAGAGACTGTTCGGCATCTCAAACGGAACTGAAAACGAAAAAGCCTTCATTGAAGACATAAAGACAAACGCTTCGGATCTTGTGAAGCAGGTTGCTTCCAGCCGCGATTCATTTGATCCGCTTCTTATGGGAAACAAGGAAAAACCCTGTCCCCACTGCGGCTGGCCGATGATGAGGGTTCTTGATGAATACGACCGCGTTCACTGGGTCTGCCAGCGCTTCTCCTGCGGCTACGAGGAGATGGAAGTAAAGAGACGTGTTGAAAAGGCAGTTGTTCCCACAAGTGCAAGCGCAGCACCTGTCAAACGCGTGATTGCAAGTGCAAAGCCGTCCTCAGACGGAGCAAGAAAAACGCTTGTAATAAAGAAATCGGCCGTCAAGGCCCTTGCCCAGACAGCCGTCACCTGGGAAACTGTAACCGAGGTTGTGAAGCCCAGCCACTACAGACCCCGTGAGGAGCGCAAGTTCGAACCCAGACGCGAGAACAACAGACCGCAGAGGGATTTCAAGCCGGCACATGAGCGTGAAAGCAGCGGCGGTACATTTGCAGACTTCATAAAAGCCTCCGAAGAGAGAAAGAAGAGAGACGCTGAAAAGAAGAGACACTGATGAAGAGATACAGGACGGGAATCTTATCCATTTTCCTCATTTTCTGCCTTCTGCTGGGCTCATGTTCCACAGGTGCAACCATTGAAACAAACGTGGATGCAGAGGACCTTACCGAAGACGATGCCTCCTATGCACTTGAATATGCTCTGACAACAGCCCTGATAGACACCGGGCAGCAGATGATCCAGGACATAAGAACAAGAAAACTCATCCCCGTCTCCTACTCTGTTCTTGATGAAAACAGAAACGACATCCCCGGTCTGAATTCACTTCTCAACTCCTGGAATGAAGAGTTCTCAACCTACCTTATCTCGTCTTTTGAGAAAGTTCTTGAAAGCGTCAATACAGTAGGCTCAACCATCAAATTTGAGAATCCGTTCGACTTTGTGAAAGAGTCAGACACAAGTGCATCAGACTACTTTATGAAGCTCCATGGAAACGCGATCCTCACCTACATCTACACTGTTACGGCAAACGCCGACTACACCACTCTGGAGAAGGCCCGCAACCAGTACAATATCTACATAAGAACATCGAACTTCGTTTATGGTTCTTCCGAAGAGGAACTTCCTGAAAATGATAACGCAGGCGAATTCGGAACCCTGTTCTACAGCAATTTTGTCCAGCTTCTGAGAAACAACGAGAAGCTGTTCAGAACAACACCTGACCCCTACCTTGACCCCAGGGTCAAAGCAGTATTCGGAAACAACTGAGGATAAGATGGACGGACAACTGTTTGACAGCAGCAGAACTGACAACACACAGCCCCTGGCATACAGGATGAGACCCAGAAACCTTGATGAGTACATAGGTCAGGACCACATTGTGGGACCTGGACGTCTTTTAAGGCGTGCCATCCAGGCAGACCAGCTTTCATCGGTCATCTTCTACGGTCCTCCGGGAACGGGAAAGACAACCCTTGCCCGTGTTATTGCAAACACAACAAAGAGCCACTTCTCAACCATCAACGCAGTTCTTGCAGGTGTGAAGGACCTGAGGGATGAAATTGATGCTGCCAGACAGAGGATGGATCTTTACGGCACAAGGACGATTCTTTTTGTTGACGAGGTTCACCGCTGGAACAAGAGCCAGCAGGATGCACTTCTGCCCTGGGTTGAAAACGGAACCTTCATTCTGATAGGCGCCACAACGGAAAATCCGTTCTTTGAAGTAAACGCAGCCCTGGTTTCCCGTTCAAGGATCTTCCAGCTGAAGGGCCTTACGGACAAGAATCTGTACGACATTGCAATGCAGGCCGTCCATGACAAGGAGCGCGGTTACGGGCTTCTGGATGTGAAGTTTGAGGAAGGAGCCCTTGAGCATCTGGTTTCGGTTGCCTCCGGCGATGCCCGCAGCCTTCTCAACGCCCTTGAGCTTGCTGTTGAAACCACCCCGCACGACGGGAATACAGTCTATATTTCAAACGAAGTTGCAGAGGAAAGCATCCAGCGCAAGGCCGTCCTGTACGACAAGGAAGGTGACTACCACTTTGACGTAATCTCGGCCTTCATAAAGTCACTTCGCGGAAGCGACCCCGATGCAGCACTTTACTGGCTTGCAAAGATGGTACACGCCGGTGAAGACCCCCGCTTCATCTTCAGAAGAATGATGATAAGTGCATGCGAGGATGTGGGTCTTGCTGACCCCAACGCCATAGTTGTTGTCCAGGCGGATGCACAGGCGTTCAACATGATTGGAATGCCCGAGGGAAGATACCACCTCACCCACGCCGCGTTGTACCTTGCAACGGCTCCAAAGAGCAACAGTGCACTGGGCTTCTTCGATGCACTTAGAAGCGTTGAAGAGGAATCACAGGCTGCCGAGGTTCCCAACCACCTTCGCGATGCAAGCAGGGACAGCAAGGGCTTCGGCCACGGTCAGGGCTACATGTATCCCCATGCATACCGTGACCACTGGGTTGCGCAGCAGTACCTTCCCGGAGAACTTCAGGGCAAGATTTTCTACCAGCCGGGCAACATCGGCTACGAAAAACAGCTTGCAGACCTGGTGAACAGAAGACGTGAAATCCAGCTTGAGAGCATAGACATTAACGCATTTCCGGAAAACCTTACCTACTCCCCCGAGGACAAACAGAGGGACATGTGGATCAGGCGCACATCCGAGGTCCGTTCACAGGCCCTGGAATCTATCAGAACGGAGATTTTCGCAAACACAGAGATTGTCCGTTCAGACAGGATTCTTGTACTGAATGCAGGACACGGACTTCTGGTCTGGGAGGCTTTCAGACGCACCCCGGAAGGACTTGTTGCAGCCCAGGTTTCAAGCGATGAGGACCGCGCCTTTGTAAGCCACAGGGCAGGAGAACTGAAGAACTGGGAAGCCCCTCTTGTTGTGAAAGACCTGTCCGAACTTGAAGGGGATCTGAAGTTCGAGCACATTATCGGACGAAACGTCTTTGCAGGAAAGACCGACGAACAGCGCAAAACCCTTCTTGAAGAGGTGAATAAGCACATTCTTCCCTCAACCTCACTCGTACTTTCGGAGACAATTCCCGGCCATGGTTCAAGGCTGAGCACATTCGTACACGAAGGTCCTCTGAGAACCCAGCTTATCAAGGCCGAAAAGAAGATTTACTCCGACCACGAAAGAGAGAAACTGACAGAGCTGATTGACAGCTACTTCAGGATAAAGAGCACAAAGGACATGAGGTTCGCCTACAGCAGGACCATCCTTCCCGAGGATGTTAAACGCTGGGTGACACAGACCTACGCCCCGGCCCTGAAGCTGGGTGACAATGACGTTGAGGACATGGTGAAACAGCTTACCGCAATACTCTGCGCAGCTCCTCTTGAGTGGAGTGCCAGCACCGTCCTTATAATTGCCTGAATAACTTATTGTGCCTATAACAAATCTCCTGTACTATCAAAAACAGGAGAATCCAAATGAATCGCGTCTCAACAAAAATCAAATGGGTTTTTGCAATCGGTCAGCTCGGCTGGTCAATTCTTGCAGGAATCATCAGCAACCTTCTTGTCAACTTCTACCTTCCTGACTCAACAGGAAACGGAGTCATCACATTCGTCACCAGTGCAACCTTCCTAGGACTGACTGTAATAGGTCTTATCACAGCCTCCGGAAGAATTGTCGATGCAATCACAGACCCCTGGATTGCAAGTATGTCCGACAGCTGCACAAGCAAGCTTGGAAAGAGAATCCCGTTCATGCGCTATGCATCACTGCCCTTTGCACTTGTAACGGTTCTTGTTTTCTGCTGCCCCGTCAGAGGTGAAAGTGTTGTGAACATCATCTGGCTTGCAGTAACGATGGTTCTTTTCTACATCTTCATGACAGCCTACTGCACACCTTACAACGCTTTGATTCCCGTCCTTGGAAGAAACCAGAAGGACAGAATGGATATTTCCACCTACATCTCCCTGACATACATTGTCGGTACAGGAATCGCCTTCTCCGGAAAGATGGTCTGGGAGGGAGTCTGGGCCGCAACTGGCTGGGACTACTACTTCTGTGCAAGACTTGTTCTCGCAATCCTTGCAGCCATAGGCTTTATCTGCATGATTCTTCCCGCCTTCATGATCAAGGAGAAGGATTATGACAATACTCCTCCTGTAAAGGAAAACACATTCAAATCCCTGAAGAACACATTTGCAAACAGACACTTCCGCGTCTTTGTTGTTTCAGATGTCATCTACTGGGTTGGTATCACAATCTTCAACACAGGCTTCATCTACTACGTTGAGGTTCTTCTTGAACTGAACAACTACATGATCCTGTTCATCTTCATGACCTTTGTCACCTTTGTCTGCTATCCGGTTGTGAACATCCTCTCAAGGAAGTTCGGAAAGAAGAAACTTCTTGTATGCGGATTCGGACTGTTCGCATTTGCCTTCCTGGTTTCCGCATTCGCAGGAAAGGTTGCCTTCATCCCCAACCAGATCTACGGCTTCATCATCTGCGTCCTGGTAGGCGTTCCCCTTTCAATCCTCGGAGTTATTCCGCAGGCCATAGTTGCAGACATTGCTGAAAGCGACAACATCGAGACAGGCGTGAACAGAGACGCAATGTTCTACGCAGCCCGCACATTCGCATTCAAGCTGGGTCAGTCAATTGCAATGATCATCTTCACCTCCCTCGCAGTTGTGGGACAGTACACAGAAATCGGACCTGCAGGTCAGACCCTTATCCGCAACACAGGTGCAGGTTACAGAATCAGCCTGGTCATAGCCCTTGTTCTCTGCCTTATTGCAATGGCCGTAATCCTCTTCTACAAGGAAGACAAGGTTATGGGAATCATCAACAAGGCACACAAAGAAAATGCCTGAGATAAAGTACAGAACCGGAGGAAAACTCCACAAGATAAAAAGCTCGGACTCAAACCTCCGCATTGAAGAACACGTGAAGGACGGCCGTACAACAGTTGTTGTCACGGCCCTCTCCGACCTTGAACTTGAAGATGCGAAAATCATCCTCCCCTGGGACCTCACACGAAAAAGCCTGATTATGGCAAACGGCTACCAGAGCTGGACAGAGACCAGACAGTTTGCTGCAGGTGAGCACCTGACAGACCTCAACCTCCGCCCAAGGCTCCTTGAGCGCATTTACCACTTCCGCAACTACGGGTCCCAGGCCTTCTGGTCCATGCCCATAAACAAGCTGGTCGGTTTTGACTGGTCCTACGTCACCGATCCCTACATCTTCATAGGAAGTTACAACTACAGAAACGCCTACCTTCTGATTACCTTCGAGCGTGACAGGGACCGCATCATCCTCAAGAGCGATGTGGATGGAAAATCTCTCGCCGCCGGCGATTCCTTCACGATTTATGACTACTACACAGGCCCTGACAAGGCCCTGTATTTTGACCACCTGAAGCCTACGACAGACAAGAAGATCATAGGCTACACATCCTGGTACAACCACTACCAGAACATCAACTCGCAGCTTATTCTCAACGCCCTTGAGAAGACCGAGGGGCCTTACAACCTGTTCCAGATTGACGACGGTTTTGAAACCTTTGTAGGAGACTGGATGGACGTTGATCCCAACAAGTTCCCCGAGGGCCTTGAACCGATTGTCCACAAGATCCACGAAAAGGGTCTGATGGCAGGTATCTGGCTCTCCCCCTTCATTGCCGAGGCCAAGTCAAAGCTTGTAAAGGAGCATCCGTCCTGGCTCGCTTTGAACAAAAAGAACAAAGAAATCTTTGCAGGAAACAACTGGAGCGGTCAGATTCCCCTGGACCTTAACAAGAAAGATGCGGTCAAGTACGTAAGGGACGTTCTGAGGCATTACAAAGCCATGGGTTTTGACTTCTTCAAGCTGGACTTCCTCTACGCCACCAACCTCAAACGCCTTGAGGGAAAAACCCGTGCGGAAACCGCCGAGTTCGGCTATTCGATTCTCCGTGAGGAGCTTGAAGGAAAGCTGATCCTGGGCTGCGGTGCAACTCTGTCCAACGCATTCGGAAAGTTTGACTACTGCAGAATAGGACCTGATGTCTCACTGATCTTTGACGATGTGGCCTACATGAAGCTCTTCCACCCGGAGAGAATTTCTACAAAGGTAACATTATTGAACACAATCTTCAGAAGCGAACTTGACGGAAGGGCCTTCTTAAACGACCCGGATGTCTTCCTTCTGAGGGATGACAACCTGAGTCTTTCAACAGATCAGAGAAAGAGCCTTACACTGATCAACGCACTGTTCGGCTCGGTCCTGATGACATCGGACAACACGGCCGACTACGACGAGAAGAAGAAAAGCCTTTTCGAGCAGGCTCTGGACCTGTTCAACAATGCCAGGGTGAAGAGTTTTGAACGCCGCGGCAAGCATATAATCATCAAGTACGAACTCAGAGGAGAAACAGAGACTCTGAAGTACAATATCAGGAAGGGAACATTATGAAGATCTTCGGAAACACCATTGATAAAAAGACACTCAATCAGGCAAAGAAATCAAAAGAAAAGTACGTAAAACGTTACGGCGATGACTCGAAGGCTGACTACAAATATGCCACCCAGAGCATCGACACGCTTGATTTCATGAACACGAAGCAGCTTGTCATGTCCGACACACCCGAAGAACTTGCACCCAACGCACTGGTTGTTGGAAACATCAGAATGGGCTTCGGTCACTACCGCATAAGCATGGCAATTGCATCCTGTGCAAACGCCCTGGGATACACTCCCTACTGGTTCGACATTGCAGGCTATGATTCCACAGGTTCCAAGATGATCCGCGAGCAGAACCGTCTGTACTCAATGGCTTCCCGTCTGTCACAGAAATCAAGACTTTTCAACAAATTCTTCTGGGAGCCTCTGAACAGTGAAGGCTTCAAGCAGATCACCTACAATGCAAAGGACCAGAAGAACTCAGAGCTGCTTGTTCCCATGTACAAGAACCTTCCAAAGGATGTTCCCTTTGTTGCAACCCATGTCTGGCCTGCACAAGGAGCAGTACATGCAGGTTTTACACATGTTGTAAACGCAATTCCGGACAACTGGCCCATGGCCCTGCACCTTGCAGAAGGTTCAATCCATACAGTCCAGACATCATTTGCCTACAACGGCTACAAGATGCTCAGCGGATTCTCAAAACGCCCGTTAAACGGCATCCCGTCAAAGGATCTGAAGATGGTGGGACGCTACGTTGACCATGAACTTCTTGTGAACCTTGAAGAGGACAACAGACTTAGAATCGAAAGAGCAGAAAACGGAAAACCTGTCAGGTTCCTTCTCACAGTTGGAGGTGCAGGAGCCGGTTTCAAGCTCTTCCTTGAGATGGTAAAGCACCTCATCCCCTACGTCGAAAAGGGCAAGGCTGCAGTGTTTATCAACTTCGGCGACCATGAAGATGTTTACAACAAGATGCAGAAGGCTCTTGGAAACATAAAGGTCCGCAAGTTCTTCAACGACTACGAGGGACTTAAAAACTACGTTTCAGAGATAAGAAATGAAGATGCACACGGCATTACCGCAATCTGCGATGAGAATATTTTCAAAGCAGTCTATGCAACAAACCTTCTCATGCCCGTCTCAGACATCCTGGTTACAAAGCCTTCCGAACTGGCCTTCTACCCCATTCCCAAGATCTTCATGAAGCACATCGGCGGACACGAGGTCTACGGAGCAATTGCCTCACAGGAAGCAGGTGACGGAACATTCGAATGCCCGACAAAGAAGACTGCAAACGCAATGATTGACCGTCTGATTGCAGACAAGGAGCTGTTCATCAACATGTGTCAGCGCATTAATGTTCTGAAGGCACGTGGTGTTTATAACGGCGGTTATGAGTGCGTAAAGTTAGCCGCCAAGGGTTATCAGAGCTGAACTGTCTGCCCCGAATACTCTCTCCACATCCTTCCTGTAGGAATCAACTGAATCACAGGGTACGTATGCCTGGATTGTTCCTGCAAAGCCGCCTCCCTGAAGGCGGCATGCAGCTTTATCTCCAAGCAGATTGTCTGTAAGTGAGAGGGCAAGTGTAATCTCCTGGTTCAGAGGATGTGAGGGGCTGTATGCATTCTGCAGCATTGAAAGAGATGATCTTCCGCATTCCCTTACAACTTCCAGATACTTATCAAAGTTGCCGCTCTGAAGGGCAAGGACCATACTGTCCACCCTGTCGTTCTCCTCAAAGAAGTGCATTGCCCTGAGCACAGCCCTGTCATTTGAAATGCTGCGTCTGAGAGATGGGAGTTCTGACAGGAAAGCCTGCCTGTCCACGCTTCTCAGGTTGTCCTTTTCAAAGTAGTTTGCAACCAGCTTCATCTCCGCCGGGATTGCGGCATAATCGGGTGTAAGGTCGGCATGGCTTCCGCCTGTGTTGACAATTACAAGACTGTAGCCGTAATCCTCAAAGCGTGTGTTTATTTCTGTTATTTCAGGTTGAACGGGGTTCTTGAAATCCACCCTTACAATGCCCGAGCTTGCGCATGCAATCTGGTCCATAAGGCCGCAAGGTTTTCCGAAGTAGTTGCGTTCAGCCTCCTGCCCTATTATTGCAAGGTCGACCTGGGAGAATGAGTTTGAGAAAAGGCCGTTGAAAATCCTTCCCAGAAGGATTTCCACCGAGGCACTGGAGCTGAGGCCTGAACCTGCAAAGACTGTGGAACTGACAGAGGCATCAAAACCTCCTACCTTTCCGCCGCGCTTTACAATACCTGCGGCAACACCGCGGATCAGGGCGGCTGTGGTTCCGGTTTCTTCCGGTCTGATATCAAGACTGTCCAGGCTTACAACAGTTTTTCCGAATCCCTTGCTGTCAAATACAACGGTGTTGTCAGTCCTTTTTTCAACTGATGCCGTTGTTCTCAGGTTGACAGGTGCAGCAAGAACCTTGCCGCAGTTATGGTCTGTATGATTTCCACCAAGCTCGGTACGACCGGGCGCATAGAACGTGCTCATACTTGGGATATTACAACAGGCACGTATAATTGAAAACCTCCTTTCCTCTGCACTATAATGAAGCCATGAAAAAGATACTTCTGATTACAGTTTTGTTTACAGTTCTGGTTTCAGGCGTTGCAGCCTACAAGGCTGACGCAAGAATAGGAGTTGCATGGGCAAACGCCCGCATTGCCGATCCCAATCCTTCAAGATCCGTATCCCTTGGAGATGCATCCATAAACGGCATTGGCGTTTCTCTCGGAACAGCATTCGATTACTACAACGACACAGCCTTCTGGGCAGACATAAGCTTTGTCTTCCCCGGGGACTTCAGATTCGACGGAGCACCTGTTGCCAGCAGGGCCAACAGCTACATCTTCTTCACCGATGTTTCACTCGGTGGTGCTCTGACCTTTGACATGAACAGCCTTGAGCTGTATGTGGGACTTGGTTACTCATACTGTGAAGTTTTCTACAGGTATGACCTTGCAAGCACAATGTACAGGGAGTACTCACTCTCCACATCAGGCCCTGCAGCCTATCTGGCAGGAAAGATGGACCTTGGCAGAGACCTGTCCATCCAGCTTACGGCAATCCCCAAACTCACCATCTTCACTTCAAGGGTGACCAGGGACAGAGGCAGATATTCTGAAAGAGAAAAGGTTTCTGACTTTGTATTCAGAACAGGCTTTGAGGTAAACGCTTCACTGAGTCTTGTTTATACATTCTGATACATTCTGATTCGGAATCTTGCATCGGCAACGGCCTTCTCAAGAGAGTACGGGCAGTTGCCGGTTTTTTTTGCATAAAGGCCCGATTCATAGAGCATAATGGCCATTGCAGTCTCGTCTTCAGACAGGGAACAGATACCGAACGGAGGGGTATAAAGGACTTTGCCGTTACAACCGATTTCGGTTATTTCTTCAAATTCTTTGAGGTTAGGATTCTCTGAGTCGGTGACTACTTTGCGTTTCTTGATTTCAAGCTCTGAATGCTGTGGTTTGTTGTTTTCATCAAGCCAGTAAACAGTGTTGTTGTAAATCTCTCCCCTTGTTCCTGCCAACCGGATAAAGTTGTGTCTGATGGGAGAGCGGTACTGCTCCGAATCAAAGTCATACAGTGCTGTCTTTCCGTCTTCAAACTCGACAAGGGCAATTGTGCGGTTCTTGATCTCTGTTCTGCCGTCTGTGATAACTTCATAGCGTGTTCTTGTAAGTGTTGTTTCAAAGCCCTTGGTGACTGATCTGACCTTATAGGATTGTGAAGGTTCAACAGCCAGAAATTCCCTTATCAGGCTTGCCGCGTGGTATTCGTGGGCCAGAGAAATATCAAGGTATTTAGGTTCTCCGATAAGGCCGCTACGGGCAATTCTGATCAGGGAACTGTACACAGGATAGCGGTGGTACTGCTCGTTGATCACAAGCCTGCCACCCCTCTTCTCCAGTTCAAGAAGGCGGTTCAGAGTTTCATCATCCATGGCCGCAGGTGTTTCACAGAGCACGCAGAAGCCCATTTTCATCCAGTGCATTGAAACTTCTGCAAGGGAGGCCTTGTTCACAGCCACAACTACAAGGTCGGGTTTCATGTCTATGCATTCCTGCTCCGATATGGTGGTATGAATGCCGTTTTCACGGGCCATTCGGGCAGCTTTTTCCTCTGTTCTGCAGAGCATTGCACAGAGCTCAAAGTGCTTTTCAAGGGCCTTTGCAATCCTTACGTAGTAAAGTGAACGCCAGCCTGAACCGACTATGATGAATCTGATCTTTTCCATAGCATTAAGGTTATTACATCTTTTTTGCGAATGCGATATTCTTGTCACCATGATTTCGTTAACAATTTGTTTTGCAGTTCTTATTCTTTCATACCACACTTTTTCAAAGGTTGTCGAACATGTATTCGCACCCGATGACAGAAAGACTCCTGCACACCGCCTGAGAGACAATGTGGACTATGTTCCGATGAACCCCATCCGTTCTTTCCTTGTTGAGCTTCTCAACATTGCAGGAACAGGACCCATCTTCGGCGCCCTCATGGGTGCATGTTTCGGCCCTGTTGTCTTTCTGTGGATAGTTCTTGGAGCAATCCTCGGTGGTGCTGTCCATGACTACATGGTGGGAATGATCTCATCACGCCATGATGGAAGATCCATTGCAGAGCTTTCAGGTATCTACCTTGGAAAACCTGCAATGCACTTCATGAGATGTTTCTCTGTTGTGCTTCTTCTGCTCACAGGTACTGTCTTTGTGACAAGCCCTGCTGCATTGATTGCAAATCTTACACCTGCTGCAAACGACAGGATGTTCTGGGTTATTGTTATCCTTGTTTATTATGTTCTTGCAACCCTGCTTCCCATAGACAAGGTTATCGGAAAAATCTACCCGGTTTTCGGAATCACACTCCTTGTCATGGCTTTCAGCATCCTCTACGGAGTAATTGCAGGCCATCTGACAATTCCCGAAATGACACTTGAGAACCTTCATCCAGAAGGTCTGCCTATCTGGCCCTACATGTTTGTTACAGTTGCCTGCGGTGCAATCTCAGGCTTCCACGCAACACAGGCTCCGATGGTTGCAAAGTGCATCGATTCAGAGTATCACGGACGCCATGTTTTCTATGGCGCAATGCTCAAGGAATCAATGATTGCCCTCATCTGGGCTGCCGGCGGAGTTGCCTACTACCAGACAACAGGCGGTCTTCAGAATGCCATCACCACACTGGGTCAGTCAGGTACCGTCTATGACATGGCAACAGGAATGCTTGGAACCGTTGGTGGAATCCTGGCAATCGTAGGTGTTATCGCATGCCCAATTACATCGGGCGACACTGCGTTCCGCAGTGCCCGCCTTGTCCTGTCCGAAATCACAGGCCTTGACCAGAAGCCCATCAAGAACCGCCTTGCAATCACACTCCCCCTGCTGGGACTGGCTGCAATCCTGACCCAACTTGATTTCAACGTTCTGTGGCGCTACTTCTCATGGAGCAACCAGACACTGGCAATGATTACGTTGTGGGTTGTCACGGCCTACCTGCTCAAGCACAAGAAGAACAGATGGGACAGCCTGATAAGCGCAATTCCTGCAACCTTCATGACTGCTGTTACATCAACATACATCCTTGTTGCAAAGGAAGGTCTGAGGCTCAGCACAAAGATTGCCTATCCTGTCGGCCTTGTCTTTGCCGCAGTGTGCTTCGGCTTCTATATCAGGGCTCTTGCAAAGAAATCAGCTGTCTACCTTTGATGACAGTCTGAGGCTCTTCAGATACTCTTTTGTCTCTGCTGTGATTCTGTAGCTTTCAACGGCTTTCTGGATTGTCTTGTTATGGGTCCAGACGTCAAGTTTTCTGTCCTCAAGGTACTTCACCGCGCTGTCATACTGCTTGGCAAGTGCCGTTGCAAAGTACCAGGCCACCATCATCCTTATGTAGTACTCATCGCTTCTCACTGATGCAACCTGCTCCATGTATTCTTCTTTGAAGTCATCATCAAGGTAGTGCTGCATCAGCATCCCTATACCGAAGCGGACAGTGTATGTTCTGCCGGATTTAATCCATTTGTTAATGCTAATAACCAATTTAGGTTTATTTTTAGAGAACACCTTAGGCGACAGCTGGTCACATGTAGCCCAATTGTCCACGTAAGGAAGAAAGGAATTCACCTGACCAATGCAGGTATCAAAATCCTTTGTAAGTGAGATGATGAAGGCGTGAAGCTGGTTCTCATCAAAGAACCTGTGGGGTAATTCTTTCAGAAATTCTTCTGCATCAGCAGTTCCTGCAAACTCCTTTGCAAGCTTTCTGAGATCCGGGGTCCTGACCCCTATCATTTCGTACTTTGTGTCGGGGATAAGCTTCTTCTGAAACTCTGCGTAATCTGCATCCTGTAATTCAAATAACCTGTCTAATATTTGTTTCATTTTCCTCTTTATTATACACGGAACGGATGAAAGAAAATCCCATCAAAAAACCATAATAAGGCATGAGACAAATAATATTTTTGTTAGAGCAACAGCTCAGGCGGCTGGAGGCCATGATTGAATCCCGTGAGATTTACATCTCCAGCATAGAGAATAATCTTTCACTGGTTAAAGGTCGGAATAAGACAATGATTTCCTCCAGAAGAAAGGGGAGCTCGGTCAGGAAGTTCCTTGATAGAGAGCGGGATATCAAAACAATAAGAATACTTTCCACAAAGTATTACTATGAAAGACTCCTTCCTATCGCTGCAAAGCGAAAAGAGATTATTGAAAAACTTTTGATGTTTGAGAAAGAAAAACCTCTTGAAAAGGTTTTTAGCAACCTCCCGGATTCCATCAAAGACTTTGTTGAACCATTTGAAATTCCTTTAGAGAAAAGAATTAAAGATTTCGAGTCCACTAGTTATCAGCCTCTTGAAACCAGATCCGGAAACTATTTGGTCAAAACCGAAGAAGGCATAATGGTTCGTTCAAAAGCGGAGATGATTATCAATGATACTTTAATGAAATGTCAAATCCCACACAGGTATGAAATGCCCGTTACTATTGGAAACTCTGTTCTTCGTCCTGATTTTGTTGTTCTCAACAGGAAAACAGGAAAGCAATATGTATGGGAACATTTCGGAATGATGGATAATCCTGTTTATGTTGAAAGGTTTCTGAAAAAACTAAAACTGTATGAGGATGCTGGATACTATCTTCATGATGGTCTCATAGCAACTTTTTCAGGAAAGGAATTCTTTGAAAGTGAATTTGAATTGAGAGTGTTCTCTATAATCAGGAGTCTTTTGATTTGATGTTACAAAAGCAGTCTTTATATTGGCAATTTTGTAAACAAATACCCATTAGCAGTTACAAAATCGCCACATTAATAGCCCTATTTGTAATCAGTTCCTGTCGGCAACGGTCTTGCTGTACTTCTGCTTTGCCTGGGCAACACTGAGAAGCTGCTTGAATTCGCTGACGTTGAACTTCAGGTAGATCTTTCTCTTCTCAAGTTCAATGCTTGTGACTGTCTCGGATGTGAAGGCAATAAGAGGATTGGCACGTGTTACCTTTTCACGTTTGCCCTCAATGAACTCCAGAACATCCTTTTTGAAGACCTTTTCGGTGAAGAAGACGTCCATTGCCTTGAAGGAGGTTTCATAACCGGAAGCGGTTATTGTGAATGTGACATCATCAAGCGTAATTGTGGCGCTGTCGAAGATATTTTTGTCTGTATCTGCGTAAAAACTGCACTCTGTTTTCCAGGATTGACTCATATCAAAACGATATTGCATTAAGAGAGCAAAATCAACTTGAAGAACAGCAAAGCTGAGCTATACTAAATTATAGGTAATTAAATCATATTCACACAAAAGGAGGATAATATGGTTGTTAATACTAGCGCCCTTATTATCGTCATCGGCTACCTGGTAGGTATGCTCGTTGTCGGTTATATTGTCGGCAAACTCAAAATCAAGGGAGCAGAAGACTACATGCTCGCCGGAAGAAGAATGGGTGTCTTCATGGTAGCCTTCTCACTTTCTGCAAACAACATCGGTGGTGGTTGTACCACAGGTCTTGCTCAGAAGGCATTCGGCTCCTGGGGTATGAGTGCAATGTGGTACGTCCTTGCTGCATCAATAGCAATGATTCCCCTTGCATACTTTGCTCCGAAAATCAGAAAGACAATGGCTGTCACAATTCCTGAAGTTGTCGGAAGACGTTTCGGAAAGTTCAGCTCAGGCTTCACAGCAGTTCTGAACGTTCTGGCTCTGTTCTGTCTTACATCTTCACAGGTAGCTGCATCAGGTTCTGTTGTCGCAACACTTACCGGTATGAACGCAAAAGTCTGTATGATTATTGCCGGTATCATCATCATTCTTTACACAACATTCGGTGGAATGATCGCAGACCAGATTTCTGACCTTGTTCAGTTCCTGATCATCCTGGTAGGTCTTGCAATTGCAACACCCATCGTCGTATCTTCACTCGGCGGCTGGGCAGCAATCAGCGCAAAGCTTCCTGCAGAGCAGCTCAGCTTCACAAAGATCGGTTGGGCATACATCATCGGCTACATCTTCAACTACTTCTGTACCTTCCTTTCAGGTCCTGAAATGGTTTCAAGATTTGAGACAGCAAAAGACGAAGCAACAGCAAAGAAGGCTTCTCTTGTTTCAGCAGTTCTCATGGCAGCCATGGCCGCATTCCCCACACTGCTCGGTCTTGCCGCTCTTTCAGTTAAGGAAAGCCTCCCCAACCTGCTTGCAAACGGTTCAAACGCAATGATGGCTGTAACACAGGCTTATGCTCCTACAATCATCACAGGTATTGTTTCAGCAGCAATCATCTCTGCAACAATGTCTTCTGCAGACTCCAACCTGCTTTGTATGTCAACAATGATCATCAACGACCTCTACAAGCCCTACGTCAACAATCAGCTTGATGGTATGAAGGAAG
>Ga0310696_10001867_pt1 | contig 29307 bp, 19 predicted proteins | sample AusTroGonzalo_MG_4_FD_203885 | JGI IMG/M metagenome (GOLD analysis project Ga0310696, IMG submission 203885) | Bovine rumen microbial communities from tropical cattle in Woodstock, Queensland, Australia - Gonzalo_02 (v2) (version 2) | ecosystem: Host-associated > Mammals > Digestive system >... | reverse complement strand
CGTGCTCTCATCGACCTCGACCTCACCGACAATCTGGGACAAATCATCAATGTCAGATTCGGCGAGGAAGTCGTCTCAGGCACTAACTATCATATCCCCAATGGAGGTTTCGAAGACTGGCACACATCGGCCACTGGCTATGTGGAGCCCAATGCTTGGCACTCCTTCGAGAGCGCCAGCGGAACGTTGGCTTCCCTGGCCGGGCATCACATAGAGAAGAGCGACAAGGGACGCAACGGCTCGGCCTGCGCCCGCATCTACGCCACCTCTATCTTCGGCATCATAGCCAACGGCACCATGACCACCGGGCGCATGAACGCCGGAGCCATGTCTGCCACCGACGCTGCCAACCATGCCTACATAGACATGAGCCAGACCGACCTCGACGGAAACGGAGACCCCTTCTACGTGGCCCTTAACAGCCGCCCCGACTCGCTCGTGCTCTACGTGCAGTTCCATCAGGGAAAGGCCAACACAGACCACCCCTACGCCACAGTCAGTGCGGTGATTACCGACGGTACCCGCTATCAGGACCCGGAGGACAAAGCCTATAACAACGTGGTGGCCCGTGCCTCGGACAACAAGATTGCTGTCACCGGAGAGGAGTGGCGACGCATCAGCATCCCCTTCGTCTATACCGACAATGAAGTGGAACCCCGTGCTATTATGATTACCATTTCCACTAACGCCGACCCAGGACAGGGAAGCAATAACGACGAGGTGCTCGTCGATGACCTCACACTGGTCTATAACAGCCAGTTGTCGGCTCTCTCCGTCGATGGGTTCCAGCCCGATGTGTATGACTACAGCGTGGATAAACGCATCTCCATCGATGACGCAGACTTTGTATGCCAGGCCGACGGAAAAGCAGCTTACGTGCTGATGAACGACAACGAAGAGGAAGGCAAGATTCTCATCGACGTCTTCGCCGCCGACCTACGCTCCCGCTCCACCTACACCGTCAGCTATAATAAAGGCGGAAACGGCAACGAACAAGTGGAGGGCGACGTGAATGGCGACCAAGCCGTCGATGTGGCAGACATCTCTTCTGTCATCACCTTCATGGCTGCCGGACAGTACGTTCCCGAAGCCGATGTGAACAATGACGGAACAATAGACGTCGCCGACATTTCCTCCATTATCTCCATAATGGCGCAGTAGACAAAGCCCCTTTCCCTACATCAGTCCTTTCCGATAATGTGGTCAGCGGCGTCGCGGGCCTGATCGTTAAGGTTGACGTTGCGCGTTACCTTGGCATCGATGGTTCCGGCACGCATGATGTCGGCCATGTCTACGCCAGTGGCTGACTTGAGCACGTCGAAGGCTTGCTTGATGGCTACGGGCACGCCGCCGCTCATCGAGGCAACGCCGGCGCCGGTGTCCTGACCGCCGCTGTAGACGTGCACGTCTTTGATGGAAGCGATAGGCTTGGCCACGTTCTCAACGACCTGCGGCAATACCTCAATCATCATCTGCATCACGGCGGCATTGTTGTACTTCTTGTAGGCCTCGGCCTTCTTGTCCATGGCGAGAGCCTCGGCCTCACCTTTCTTCTGTATGGCGTAGGCCTCGGCCTCACCCTTGGCCTTGATACCGATAGCCTCCTGCTCCAAACGATAACGCACGGCATCTGACTCGGCGTTCTGTGCCAAAGCACGCTGTTCGGCTTCGTACTTCTGAGCCTCGGCCACACGCTTGCGCTGCTCTAGGTCGGCGGCGGCATCGCGTTCCACCTTATACTTGTCGGCATCGGCCTTCTTCTCAATCTCGGCGGCGAGCTGGTTCTGCTTGATTTCAATCTGCTCACGAGAAAGAATCTGCTCACGCTTTGTCTTCTCAATCTCGGCCTCGACGGTCTTAACGTTGATGGTTTTCTGCTGCTCCTGCTGCTGGATGGCGTAGGCGGCATCGGCATCGGCCTGAGCGGTGTCGGCCTCCTTCTTCAGGGCGGCGCGGCGAAGAGCCAATTCGTTGTTCTTTACGGCAATGGCAGTGTCGGCATCCACTCGGGCGTCGTTACTTTCCTTGTCGGCCTTAGAGACCTCAATCTTCACGTCGCGCTCAGCCACGGCACGGTTGATGGCGGCATCCTTCTTGATCTTTGCCGTATTGTCGGCACCGAGGTCCTTGATGAGACCCTCGCGGTCGGTCACGTTCTGGATGTTGCACGAAATAATCTCGATACCCAGCTTGGCCATGTCGGGCTGAGCCTTTTGCATCACCTGGTCAGAGAATCCGTCGCGGTCAGTGTTCAGTGAGCGCAGGTCGAGCGTACCAATAATCTCACGCATGTTACCCTGCAGCGAGTCCTGCAGTTGCGTGGCAATCTCGTCGGGCGTCATGTTCAGGAAGTTTTTCGCAGCCAGACGCGTACCCTCGTTGTTGGGCGTAACGCGAATCTTGGCCACAGCATCGACATCGACATTGATGAAGTCGTTGGTTGGCACGCTCTCCTCGGTCTTGATATCAACGGTAATCTGTCCTAGGTATACACGGTCCATACGCTCGAAGAACGGAATACGGAATCCGCCGGAGCCGATGAGCACACGCGGCTCCTTCGACAGACCGGAGATGATGTAGGCGAATGAGGGCGGAGCCTTCACGTAGGAGATGAATATGAAAAGAAATAGCAGGATGACACCTGCGGCAATGTAGATGTAAAGCGGGTCAATTTCCATAGTGATTAATTTTTAGGTGAAACAAAATTTTGAAACAAAAATACGACAATAATCACTATGTGACCAAGATATTTGCAGTGTTTAACAATATTTCATTATGTTTGGCATGGCTAATTGGCCCGAAAGCCTTATTTTTGCAAGCGCATAGACTAATAACTGAAAGAACATGACAGAAAACGAAATCAGAGAATTGACAGACAGGCTTATCGACCTGTCGTTTGCCGAGGACATCGGTGATGGTGACCATACCACGTTGTGCTGCATCCCCGAGGATGCGATGGGACGGTCACGGCTGTTAATCAAGGAAGAAGGCATCCTCGCTGGCGTGGAAGTGGCCAAGGAAGTGTTCCACCGCTTCGACCCTGAGATGGAGGTGGAGGTGCTCATGGGCGACGGCTCGCACGTGAAGCCCGGCGACGTGGCGATGATCGTGACAGGGCGTGTGCGCTCGCTACTACAGACGGAGCGGCTCATGCTGAACATCATGCAGCGCATGAGCGGCATCGCTACCATGACGGCCCGCTACGTAGAGCGACTGAAGGGTACTGGCACCCGCGTGCTCGACACCCGGAAGACCACGCCTGGCATGCGTATGCTAGAGAAGGCTGCCGTGAAAATTGGTGGCGGAACGAACCACCGTATAGGACTCTTCGACATGATCCTGCTCAAGGACAACCACGTGGACTTTGCCGGCGGCATCACCAATGCCATCGACCGTTGCCATCAGTACCTGGAGGAGAAAGGCCTAAAGCTGAAGATTGAGATTGAGGTGCGTTCCTTCGACGAGCTACAGCAAGTTCTCGACCACGGCGGCGTAGACCGTATCATGCTCGACAACTTCTCCGTCGCCGACACAGGCAAGGCTGTGAAACTGATTGACCACCGATACGAGACGGAGTCAAGCGGAGGCATCACCTTCGACACCATCCGCGACTATGCAGAACAGGGAGTAGACTTTATCTCAGTAGGTGCGCTGACCCACAGTGTAAAAGGCCTTGACATGAGCTTCAAGGCTTGTTGAGGAGTTGAGTAGTTGAGAAGTTGGGGAGTTATGACAGCTTAGGATATTTTCTCGTCCATCCGTCCCAGCGGAGGCGCATGACGCCGAAGAACGCCTCGCCGAAGATGCCACCGGACATTTTCGATGTGCCCTCTCGCCGGTTAACAAAGACCACGGGCACCTCTTTGATGCGTGCACCAACCTTCCAGGCAGTGAACTTCATCTCTATCTGGAAGCCATAGCCCTTGAAGCGTATCTTGTCCAGTTCGATGGTCTGGAGCAGACGGCGGCGGTAGCACTTGAATCCCGCCGTGGTGTCGTGAATGTGGAATCCTGTCACCAGTTTGACGTACTTCGAAGCAAAATAACTCATCAGTACACGTCCCATCGGCCAGTTCACCACGTTCACACCACTGACGTAGCGACTTCCGATAGCAAGGTCATATTCCTCGTCGTGACAGGCACTGTAGAGCCGGGGCAGGTCGTTGGGGTCGTGGCTAAAGTCGGCATCCATTTCAAAGATGTACCCATAGTCACGCTCCAGCGCCCAGCGGAACCCGGCTATATAGGCCGTGCCCAGTCCCTGCTTCCCTGAACGCTCAACGAGGAAGAGGCGGTCACCAAACTCTCGCTCCATCAGACCTTTCACGATGGCGGCAGTACCGTCGGGAGAACCATCGTCAATGACAAGTATGTGAAAGCTCTTCTCCAGGCCGAAGACGGCACGGATAATCTTCTCGATGTTTTCCTTCTCGTTGTAGGTAGGGATGATGACAATACTGTCGCTGCTCATACTGGTGAGGTTTTGAGTTTAATAGTTGGCTGCAAAGGTAGCTATTTTTGCGGAAACGCACATACGTTTAACTCCATTTAACTAAGCACGAAAGCTTAGTTGTAATCAGAACGTGGTTCAAATGTTAAATAAGAATAAGCCGTTACCACTACAGAGAAAAATGTAGTACCTTTGCATCCCAATAATAGAATTGTAAAAGTAGAATAGTCCCATGAAATTGTTGCTTTTAGGTAGCGGCGGCCGCGAACATGCGCTGGCGTGGAAGATTGCTCAGAGCGAGCGAGTGGAGAAACTGTATATTGCCCCCGGCAATGCGGGAACGGCATGTATTCCCTTAGCTGGAGGTGTTGCGGGCGAGGACGCCCGCGCTCCCAGGAGTGAGAACGTAAGCATGAAGGCCGATGATTTTGAGGCCATTAAGCAGTTCGTAATAGACAAAGGGATAGACATGGTAGTGGTAGGTCCTGAGGATCCGCTGGTGAAGGGAATCTACGATGACCTGAAAGCTGACGCGCGGACGAAGGCCGTGCCAGTGATCGGCCCATCGAAGGCCGGTGCCGTACTTGAAGGTTCGAAAGGCTTCGCCAAGGCGTTTATGATGCGCCACAATATTCCCACAGCCCGCTACCAGACCTTCGACGGGAAGCATCTTCCAGAAGGGCTGGCATTTCTAGAGACTTTAGAGCCCCCCTACGTGCTGAAGGCAGACGGACTGTGCGCTGGAAAGGGCGTGCTCATCCTCAACACGTTGGAGGAGGCCAAGAAAGAGCTGAAGGAGATGCTCGGCGGCATGTTTGGCAACGCCAGCAGCCGTGTGGTCATCGAAGAATTCATGAGCGGTATTGAGTGCTCCGTCTTTGTGCTTACCGATGGCGAACACTACAAGATTCTGCCTGAGGCAAAGGACTACAAACGCATTGGCGAGGGTGACACGGGACTGAACACCGGCGGCATGGGCAGCGTATCGCCAGTTCCATTCGCCGACAAGGAGTGGATGAAGAAAGTGGAAGACCGCATCATACGCCCCACCGTGGAAGGACTGCACGAGGAAGGCATCGACTACAAGGGATTTATCTTCTTCGGACTGATAAACAGAGGTGGGTCTGAGCCTTACGTCATCGAATATAACTGCCGTATGGGCGATCCGGAGACGGAGACAGTGATGCTGCGCCTGAAAAGTGACCTCGTAGACCTACTGGAAGGCGTAGCCAAGGGTGACCTGGACAGCCGGAAGGTGGAGTTCGACGAGCGGGCTGCCGTCTGCGTGATGCTTGTCAGCGGAGGATATCCGCAGGCCTACAAGAAAGGATTCCCCATCACGGGCATCGAAGAGGTCGAGGGCAGCGTGGTGTTCCATGCTGGCACGGCATTGTCTGACAATAGAGTAGTTACGGCTGGCGGGCGTGTCATTGCCGTCTCGTCATACGGAAAGGACAAGGAAGAGGCTCTACGTAAGTCGTTCCAGGAGGCACAGAAGATTAACTTCGAGGGTCGGTACTTCCGCCGCGACATCGGTGCAGACCTATAAAGGATGAAGCGGTTACAGAACAGGATTGCGGAGAGCGGGGTGGTATTGCCCGTGATGGCTATCTACGGCCTGGTGATATGGCTAGTGGCGGGACTGACGACACGTAACTGGTGGCCACAGCTGGCGTGCTTTGCACTGTCGGCATACTCGATGGTGGAGATGAACAACTCCTTCGCGTTGCTTCGCGTCCGCAGCCGCATGGTATCGGCCACGTTCATCGCCACGACGTGCACCATGAGCTTCCTTTTCGGCTCGCTATCGGGCGGGCTGGTGCAGCTGTTCTTCATCATCGCTTTACTTCTGCTGCTGTCCACCTACCAGGAACCGATTTCGCTGGGCCGCATCTTCTATGCCTTCGTGTTCCTTGGGCTGACAAGCGTACTATCCGTACAGACGCTGGTGCTCATCCCGCTGCTCTGGCTGCTCATGGGTACACAGCTGCAGTCGCTGTCGTGGCGCGGACTGATGGCCTCACTCATTGGACTGGCTACGCCGTGGTGGTTTATATGCCTATGGTTCATCTTCCAGCGCGACTTCACACCCCTGACCGAGCATTTCGCCGCGCTGGCAGACTTCACTCCCCTGTCCCATGCATACGCCAACGTGACGCAGGGTCAGTGGATCGTATGGGTGCTCACGGCAGCACTTACGCTGACGGGCATCGTGCACTTCTGGCGCAACAGCATTGACGAAAAGATACGCACCCGGCTGCTCTACGGGCTTTTCACGTGGATGTCTGCGGCTTGTCTGCTGCTCACGGCCCTACAGCCCCAGCACTTCGACCCACTGATGCGCCTGGCCGTGGTCTGCGCCAGTCCGCTGGTGGCTCATTTCCTCACACTCACCTCTACGCGTATCACCAATATAGCCTTCTTCGTCATCGCCGCCGTCATATTGGCGGTCACGGTGTTCAACCTCCTTTAGTCATGGACTTTTCCGTATATGGTTATTGGGGCATGCTGCTGACAGGCTTTCTTGCCGGCAGCGTCTTTCCCTTCAGCAGTGAGGCCGTCATGGTGGGACTGCTGACCACGCCGGGCATCGATGCCTGGACACTGGTCATCTACGCCACAGTGGGGAATGTACTGGGGGGAATGTTCAACTATGGCGTGGGACGTCTGGGAAAGCCAGAGTGGATAGAGCGGTGGCTGAAAATCAGCCCTGAGAAAATGGAAAGGGCGAAACGATTCATGGCCGGACATGGCGCATGGATGGGATTCTTCGCCTTCGTGCCCGTGCTGGGTAGTGCCATCACCGTCACGCTGGGGCTGATGCGTGCCAACGTCGTCATCTCGCTGGTGAGCATGACCATAGGCAAGCTGCTGCGCTATTTTCTGCTGGCCTTCGGCGTGGGGTGGATCATCAATTAGGAATAGGTTTCTATCAGTTGGCGGAAAAGGGCATTATGGCGCAAAATCTGCGCATTGCCAACCATAATCATTTGTTTTCTTGCCCGTGTGAGGGCCACGTTGAGCTTTCGGTCAATGAGGCGGCCGTGCTCGTCAGTGTATGTACTGGCAGTGAGGAAGTCCAGCTGGTAGACATGGCTCACGGCAAAGGAGTAGATGATGACATCGCGTTGAGAACCTTGGAACCGCTCTACGGTGTCGATGGAGATGTCGAGGAGCGCGGCAATCTCCAGCTTTTCCAGTTCAGCACGTATGGCTGCAATCTGACTGCGGTAGGGCACGATGACGCCCACAGTTCTGTCGGCATCGAAGCGGTCACCGTAGAAACGGTGAATGCGACGCAATAGGTCGGCGACAAGGCGGGCCTCAGACCCCTCCCCTGCGAGGAGAGGGGAGTAGATAGACTCATCATCAGTTTTTAGGAATAGTACACGACGGCTCTTCAGTAGTTCGTCGAGCGGGTCTTGTGCGGGGGCATTGTAGTCGAGGCTCGTAGCCTTCTGATGGGCTATGGGCACGGGCTGCAGATGACCGTCGTAGAACTGTTGGCTGGGGAAGAACGCTACGTCGGGATGCATACGTCCTTGACGGGTCAGCGTACCGATAAACTGGCTGCGCCCTTGACTAAGTTCCCACTGGTAGAGCCGCTGGAAGAACGACTGCCGACAGTCCGTAAGGCCGATGGCACGTAGCTGGGGCTCGCTGACAACGCTGTCCTGCTCGCCCTGCTGCACTACGGCGGGCAGTTGCTTATGGTCGCCAATGAGCACAAAGCGGTCTATGCAATCGCTGGCAAGGATACCTATCAGGCCCGGCTCAAGAATTTGTGATGCCTCATCGACAATGGCGAGTGAGAAATGCTTGATGTCGAAGATGAAGGGACGGGCCAGCAGCATCGACGTAGTGGAGACGATGATGGGGGTTTGCTCCAGAAGGCTGTGCAGGCCGTCGAGGGTTGGGTTTGTTGTAACTGAGTCGCAACATACGGAACCAAGGAGGCGGCTTCTGAAACGCGGGTCGCAGGAGGCGGCATTGCCCAGGCGCAGGTAGTCGAAGCCAGCGGTTTCGAGCATGTCGCAGATTTCGTCCACGGCACGGTTGGTATAGGCGGTAAGAAGGAGGGAGGGATAATTGGTGGTAGAAATTGGGTGTAGGGGCAGGCCCCCGTGCCAGCCCGCCAGTTCCTCTTGAACCATAAACCGCAGGGCCATAGAAGTCTTGCCCGTACCAGGAGGGCCTACAAGAAGGAAATAGTCGCGGGCCTGAGCGACGCGGAGGAGGATGTCGTCGTAGTGGGGGTTGTAGCTTTGCGACAGCTGTATCGACATGTCGGCCTGTGGCTCGCGCTGTCCCAGGAGGAGTGCACGGCGCGAGGAATCGGCTGTGGCAAACTGGAAGAGGCTACGGATGTTACCCGCCGTTCCGGCATCGCTGCCGCCGTGTTCGATAGCCCAAGGGCGGTCGTTGTTGAAGACGGCAGCATTCTGCTGTCCGTCGGTGAGGACAACGGTGAGGCAGCCGTCGGCAATGTCACTCAGAGTTCCCTTATAGAGAATAGCACGGCGCACGTCGGGTTGGCCACCGTCCATTGACCATTGACCACCATACTGGTATAGGTAGACCATGTCACCACGACGGAAGTTGGAAACCGCTGTCAGGTGTGTTGCGGTATTACCGCAACTCACAGAACAGAGCGTGATGAGGTCGTAGCCGCCATCGGGGGCTGTGTGCTGAGTCTCAGCGATGGTAAGGCCAATGTAGATATTTCCTGTCTCCAGTTTCTCACCAAGAGGCATGAGCCAGAGGTCGCTGGCGGCCCCGCTGCTGTGGTGCAGACGCTGCTCACTGCTGCCCAGGCGGGCGGCCACCTGCTCACGGTATACGAAGGTCATCATGCGCTCCACATAGAGACGCTCCAACGGAGTGAGCATTGAGCATTGAGAGTTGAGAGTTGAGAGTTCCGGGAGGACATAATGATGGAAATAGCCGTCACGGGGAACGTCCTTATAGATGGTGTCGGCATTGAGCAGCGGCAGGATGCGGCTAAAGCCGTCGCGGGCGATGAGCAGTTCCGTGGCCACGATTTGGTTGCGCAGCTTCAGGGCCTCACGGAGCAGAGTACGGTAGTAGTTCACGGCAAGCAGACCACGGGAGGCCTCATAGCGTGAATAGAGCAGACGGGTGTCCACCTCGCGGTCACCACGCTGGAAGTTGTAGCGCAGAGTGGCGTAGTAGAGCAACAGCTGCACGTAGTGAGCCTCCAGCTGAAGACCATGGCTGTCATGGCTCTGGTACTCTATCTTCATGTTTTTGCCTGACTTCTGTTCCACTAGGAGACTCATGTCGGTGGTCATCAGGTCTACGCGGCCCTGTAGGCCCAGTTGCTCACAAACGAAAGAAGGTTCCAAGAGGAAGCCGCCGTGAGCCTCGGCCTCGGTTTGGAGAATGTCGACGGCCTCGGCGATGTTCGTCATCTGCCGTTGGGCTTCCTGTTTGAACTTCACAGGGTCGAAGTCGGGACAGGCCAAATAACGGAGGGTGTCCTCACGGAAAGCCCTTTTCAGAGCAGCGTTTAGCGTGCAGCGTTCATGGTCGCGCTGCACCTCTCCCCTCCCTTCGCAGGGTTGTACATCATCCTCTCCCCTCCCCTCGCAGGGGAGGGGCTGGGGGTAGGGTTCTGCACCATGCACTAACAGGTCGAGTACCACTCCGGCGAAGTTACCGAGCAGGGCGGCCTGATTATTGACACGAGGCTTCAGGCGGTTTAAAGTATAAAGAAGGGGATGATGACCGTAGGAGGTGAAGCAGGTGGCCAACGAAGAGATGTCGATAAGGAAATCAGGCTCGACAATAATGATGGTAGGAGTGACCATACCCATTGACCATTGACCGTTATCCATTGAAGCCGTTGAACTTGCAACGTGACAGTCCAAAAGGTTGAGCTGCATACCTGGACGCAGGACTTTTCGGAGATAGGAGAAGTCGCGTCCCTGCTCCGTAGTCCCGTAGTCGATGGTTATTTCTCCCTCTCCAGTGTCTGCCCAGATGGTGCTGTCGTCATGGTGCTGCACGATGCAACGCACATAATGTTTGTTGATTTTCAGGCCTTTTTCACGCAGACGGGGCGTAGACAGGAGCAGACAGCGCAGACTGCCCGGCACGTCCTCATGAAATACTGCTGAAATAAACAGCACCACGGCACGCACGTCGTAGAGCCAGTCACTGGGAGACGGGGATTGTAACTCCCCTGCAACAGGTGAAACGCCGTCTACATGATGGGAGCAATTACGGCGTGCCGTCTGAATCTCCTTCCGCTCAGCATCGCTGATGCCCAGCCGTCGGCAGAGGAAGTCCACCTGCGAAAAAAGATTGCCAAAGGCTCCGCGCTCGCTGCTACACCCTTTTGCCGCCGTCAGGGACAGCAGTTCGTGCAGCTGACGCCGAGCCTCTGGCGACGGCTCACCTGAAGCCAGCCGTTCACAGATGTCAAACAGTTCCTTGGCCTCCATCAATGGTCATTTGCAATGGAAATAGTCGAAATCGGCATGACCACCGGCCTCCTTCGTGGCGTAGTGGAAGAGGGCGAAGCGGTAGCCACAGAAGTCGGGCCAGTCGTAGTACATCTGCAACGTGTCGCCGATGGGCGTCCAGTGCTCGCCGTCAAGGCTGTAGTAGAAAATGGCTTTGTCCGTTCGGTCTTGGAAGTTCATCCTCACACGAAGGAAAAGCTTCGTGCACTGTTCCTGGGCGAGAGGTATGCGCTCCATTTCCTTGCCCTCTGCGTCGCCCTTCTCCATGGCTCGCTGCATGACGATGTAGAGCTGACCGTTCTCCTTCTTCACACCCACGAAGCCATAGCGGTTCTGGAAGGCGGAGAGTCCGGCCACGTCGCCATCCTTCAGTCCGGAGGCATCGAGGAGCACATCGCCCGTACACACAGGGCCGAAGGAGCGCTGAGTGAGCGTATTGCGGGCCTCGCGGATGCTCTTCACGACCGACGTAGGTTTCAGGCGAAGCCAGCCCTTACGGTCGGTGAGGCTCCAGCCGGCGTTGTCGGGAACGTGGTTCCACTGCCACACAAGACGCAGACCGTCCTGCGGGTGAGAGCCGAAACGGCCCTTGCTACGCGGACGCTTCCAGAAGTCGAACTCGTCGCTTTGGACGATGCCGCCCGAAGTAAAGGATGAGGGGTGAATGTTCACGCGGTAGGGCGTGGTCATGTTCTTGCCGGCGGGCAGCTGGTCGGTGGTGCCATTGCCGACGATGGGCCAGCCGTCCTCGCTCCACGTCATGGGCAGCCAACAGGGCATACGGCCCACAGAGCCATAGTCCTTGAAGAGGAAGCACCACCACTGGCCGTCCTTCGTCTCGACGATGCCGCCCTGGCCGATGCCGTTGGTCTGCATGACGACCTGCCCGTTTTCGTCGACCATCTCGCCGCCGAAGACCATACGTCCCTCCCACTTGCCGTTGAAGAGGTCTTCGCTGCGCCATACAATCTCCTGACGCTGGCCGTCGCAGCCCTGAATCATAAAGATGTAGTAGTACTTGCCAATCTTGTAGCCGTGATAGCCCTCGGCGCGCAGTCCGCGTGCGGGGTTCTCCAACTGGGCGTAGTCGATGACCTTGCGAGGCTCCGTCACGGTGACGTTCCACTGCTTATCAACCTTCATCTCACGCAAGTACATGGCATGGTCGTCGAAGGTATCGGCGGGGTGGAGCACGTATTTCTTCACCTCCGTACCCGTGTCGTCGAAGAGCAGACCCGGGTCGTAGCACTTATCCGTCGTGGAGCAGTGCCAGCGGCCGTTCTCAATGTCGTCGGTGATATAGAAGTACGACTTGCCCGTGGTGTTGCACGTCATAATCATGTAGTAGAGTTTCTCGTAGGGGTCGTAGCGCAGGTTGGTGGCCCACTGTCCCTGCGAGTACTCGTTCTTGCCGTTGAGCAGGCGGAAGTTGTCGCCCTCGTCGAGGGCATCGTAGGCATAGTTCACGATTTCCCAGTTCACCAGGTCCTTCGACTTCATGATGCCGCAGCCCGGGGCGAAGTGCATGGTCGTGGAGACCATGTAGTAAGTATCGCCCACGCGGATAATATCGTGGTCGGGGACGTCGGCGAAGAAAAGCGGATTGGTGAGGGTTGAGAGGTGGGAGGTGAGAGGTGGAAGGGTAGAGGTGACGACAAAGGCTCCGTTCTGGGGAATGCTGACGACGATGCCCTGGGATTTGAGAACTGAAGTCTGGACTTTGCCGTTGAGCTGGGCATCGTCAGAGTAGATGGTTATCTCTGCGCCTTTGTCGAAGAAGGGACTGAGGTCGAGCTTTGTCGTCACGGCCTGTTCCTGGGCGTTGATGCCAACGACGAACCACTGGTTGCCCGAGCGGCGGGCCATAATGACGTAGCGGCCGGGATAGCCGTCGATGAAGCGGGTCTCGTCCCAGTTCGTGGGCACGTCCTTCATAAACTCCACGGCCCATCCGGGAGCGTCCTGCAGGTTGTTAGGAGCCATGGCGAAGTGCTGCACGCTGCTTTGGAAGAGCACGGCCGTGGCGAGGGCATAGACATCGCTGGTGCGGCGCGTGGTGCCGTGCTCATTGTCCTTGTTGTAGTGCTTGTTCAGCGTGGATCCGCCGAAGTCCATCGATGCCACGGTGTTGCGGATGAAGGGGTGTATACAGGCGTTGAAAGCCTCAGAATCGCAGGGTCCCTGGCCGAAGTGCAGGTTCTCACTGGCAAGCACGGCCTCGGCAGCCACGAAGTTGGGGTACATGCGCTCCCAGCCTCGGGGCAGGGTGCAACCGTGGAAGATGACCTGGAGGCCGAAGTCGTTGGCATCGGTGAGGATGTCCTCGTAGAGTTGCATCATCGGTTGCTTGTCGCCGCCGAAGAAATCGACCTTGATACCCAGGATGCCGTTCTTCTGCATCCAGGCCATCTCTTTTCTACGGGCACTGCTCTTGTCTAGCTTGTGGCGCGGCCCCTGCGGGGCGTCGTTCCACGAGCCGTTGCTGTTGTACCACAGGAAGAGACCCACGCCACGACTGCGGGCATAGCGCGACAGTTCCTCCATCTTCTCGTAGCCTATCTGCGTATCCCAGAGGGCATCGACAAGCACCGAGCGCCAGCCCATGGCGGCGGAGAAGTCGATGTAGCGCTTCTGCTCGTCGAAGTTGCAGCTGGAATCCATGCCGATAATCCACGACCAGGAGCCCTTGCCGTAGTCATAGACCTTCGAGGGCTTGTACTTCGGACGCACCAGATCGTTGGCGATGGTCGTCTCCACGATGGGCTTCAGGGTTGTTCCGATGGTGATGGTGCGCCAAGGCGTCTCGCAGGGCAGGGATACAGACGCGGTCGTAGAGCCGTGACCGTTCATCTCGCTCGCCTGGGGGAAGCCGATACGGTAGAGAGACCCATCCCCTACCCCTCCCTGCGAGGGAGGGGAGTAGTTAGTATCGCATAGCAACCGACAGCCAACATAGCCACCATCTGTGCCAGTCTCGGAGATAAGTACCCAACAATCTGTCCCTGTTTTCTCGGTTTGTGTCTTACCACTCCCCTCCCTCGCAGGGAGGGTCTTGGCCTTAAACAAACACGGGAACGTATACCCCTCGCCCCATCCGTTCTTGCCGGGCTGTTCGTCAAGGTTGTAGCCGGTCTCGTAAGAAGGGGCGGTGCGGGCGAAGCCGGTCATGGGCCTCATCTGCGGACAGAGGAAGGTGGTGGTGCCCTCAGGCAATACGAAGCTACTGGCCTCGCCTTCAATAACGGCTGCCAGCGTCTCGCCGCCGCGTCCCTTCTTGGGATAAACCTTGTAACGGAAAGCCACGTCGCGGCCCGTCACACGGAAGATGACGTCGAGTGCCTGGCGACCGTCCTTCTCAAAGTGACAGACGGCCTCGGTGGCATCATACTTCACATGGCTCTGCTTCCAAGTCTGCAGCCAGTACTCGTCGCTGACAGTCTTGACCTCGCAGTCCTTCATCGTGAGTCCCTGCGTGAGGTCATCGAAGTTAGCTTTCAAGCCCAGCGGCGAACGCTCGATGACGGTTAGGCCATCAAGGCTCACCTGATAGGTAGGCCGTCCGTCACGGTCGTCTACCTCAACGGTTATCTTCCCGTCGGGACTGGTAATCTGCTTACTGGCACTGGCGGCAGTAATACTGCCAGCCAGTACTAAACATAATAAAACAATTCTTGCGAGCAGACAGCCGCCCGCATGGTCTCTACGGTTGTTGCTTTTCATCTTTTTTCTATTAGTTTTTATGTCATTCTAGGAGTTACCCCAGGGGTAACTATGGGATAGGCCAGGGGTAACTATGAGTTAGGCCAGGGGTAAGTCTATAGCTCATCCACAGCCCAGGTAAGTACATAGTCTTGGGCAGGTATGACGTGTACGGTCACCTGTTTGCCCCGCTTCATGTTCTCCAGTATCAGTTCTTCCTGTTGCACTACGACACGCATATCGAAATATGCCAGGTTGTCATCAGAGTGGAGTTTGTAGAGCGTTTCCTTGGCACACCAGAGTACGAGCATCTTCTCGATTGTCTCTGTTGTCGGGGATTCTAAATCCCCGACCATTTCATCGGGGCGTATATAGTGCGAGGCAATTTTTGCTACCCGGTCAGAACGGTACTCTATGTCCACCCCCACGGCGACGTGTCTCTGTAGGGAATCTTGCTTGTCTAATTCCGCCCCTTCTTCCTTGGAAAGCATCAGCGCGGCATAGCCCTTTGTGTGGCTGATGCTCACCTGCCATCCTTTGACAATGGGCCGCCCGCTTTCCGCATGTTCTATGCGTAACGTCGGGTCGCCCGTCATCGCCAGCAACAGGGCACGCACGCAGAGGAACTCCTTCTGACGTGCCGGGTACTTATAAGGCATCTCTAAAAGGCGCAGATGGGGGAAGCCTGAGAGCAGTTCCTCAGGCTCCTCCTCCATGCGCCATAGTCCCAGGCGTACGCCCGTACATACTTCCTCTATACTGATTAGCGCCATTCTTTACTCATTCACTACCTTCTTGATGGTACCGTCCTCATTGTAGAACAGCCGCTGCACCTTCAGCGAACGCAGATGGGTGATGTCGTTGGAGGGCACGCAGTCGTGGTAGAACAGATACCACTGTCCCTTGTACTCCACGATGCTGTGATGCGTGGTCCAGCCCACGACGGGGTCGAGGATGACACCCTGATAGGTGAAGGGTCCGTAGGGGTTGTCACCGATGGCATAACAGAGGAAGTGGCTGTCGCCAGTGCTGTACGAGAAGTAGTACTTGCCGTTGTACTTGTGCATCCACGATGCTTCAAAGAAGCGGTGCGGGTCGCCGGCCTTCAGGGGCTGGCCGTCCTTGTCGAGGATGACGACGGCACGGGGAGCCTCGGCAAACTGCAGCACGTCGTCACTCATGCGCACCACGCCGCTGTTGATGGCGGGTGCATCGGGCTTTGCGAAGAGCTGCGTCTTGTGGTCGGGAGAAGGGCCGAGGTCGATGAGACCGTTGTCCTCGCCATACTTGCCAGCCACGGGAGCCAGACCGCCGGGAATGGGACGCCACCACTGCAACTGACCGCCCCAGAGGCCGCCGAAGTAGCAGTAGATCTGACCGTCATCGTCCTTGAACATACAGGGGTCGATGCTGAACGAGCCACGGATGGGGGCATCCTGCGGGATGAACGGACCTTCGGGCTTGTCGGCAATGGCCACGCCGAGGTGGAACACGCCGTCGTAGCCCTTGGCGGAGAAGATGAGGTAGTACTTGCCGTCCTTCTCGACGACGTCGTTGTCCCACATCTGCTTCTCGGCCCACTTCACCTGGTCAACATCGAGAATCACGCCATGGTCGGTGGCATCATCGTTCTCCACATCGTTCCATGACAGCACGTGGTAGTCGCGCATCTGGAAGTGTCCACCGTCATCGTCGAAGCACTCTCCAGCATCCCAGTCGTGGCTGGGATAGACGTACAGACGTCCGTTAAACACGTTAGCCGAAGGGTCGGCCATGTAATCACTCGGGAAAAGATACCTTGGTTTCATAGTTGTTTTGGGTTAAAGAGTTAATAATATGTTTTTATTTGTGGATATTACAGTAGTTTCTCCAGTTCCTCCACTGGGGGTAGTAGTTTCTTCATTTTCTCGTTCATGTCGGCAGAAGTCTTGTAGGTGGCCACGCCCATAGGCTTGTCGTAGTCCTGGATGACGTACTCCACGAACTTCTTGTTGGCACTCTTGCAAAGCAGGATGCCGATGGAGGGGTTCTCGTTGGGCTTTCGCACTTCGTCATCGAGAATACGCAGATAGCCTGCCAGCTGGCCGAGGTAGGAAGTCTGGAAAGGACCGTCCTTCAACTCCACGCAGACGAGGGCAGACAGCTCGCGGTTGAAAAAAAGCAGGTCGGGGAACTGCTCCACACCAAATTTCTCCAAATGATACTGATTGCCCACGAAGGTGAAGTCACGACCGAAGGTCATAATGAAGTCTTTCACATTCTGAATGATGCCCTGCTCTATGACCCTCTCATCACGGTCTTTCTCACGAACGAACAGCTCCTCCGTATTGATGAAATCAAGCAAGTACTCATCCTTGAACATTGAGATGGCACGGTAGGCTTGCAGGTTGCTGGGGATGGTCTTTCGGAAGTTATTGGGCAGTTCGCCTTGATGACCATACAAATTATATTCCATCAACGCTTCCAAGTCTTCCGTCTTTATTTTATAATCTGCGGTATATTGTATGTAGAACTTGCGTTCCTCGTATGTTTTCACATGTGAAAGGATGGCTATATGATGCGTAAAGCTGATGCTGAGAAAGGCCACGACAGGAAAGTCCGACAAATTTATTCGTTGCAACGAACGAATTTCACTTTCATCTGTTAATTCGGCAGTTCGGACTGCCGAAATTTTTGTTAATTCATCAGTTCGGACTGATGAATTGCTGTTAATTTTTGTAAATCCGGCAGTTTGGACTGCCGAATTACCCTTCTCAAGGAAATTCCACTCCTCATAGAAAATGCGCATGTTCTTGATGTTTCGTGCCGAGAACCCTTTCAGTCCCGGCAGTTCCTTCCTCAGCTGCTCGCTGATGGCCTCTATGGCGCCCTTTCCCCAGTTTTTTTTCCTCGTATTGGCAGACACATATCGTCCAATGCCGTAGTACAGGGCCAGTTGCTCCTGGTTTACGGCTCTCAGTGCCCGTTGCTGGCTCTGCAGTATGGCATCTTTTATTGCAAGAACCGCGCTGGCGAGTCCTGAGTCCAATCCTATTTTACTTTCGTCTTCCATACTTTTTCACTATTCATTCACGTTTATTCCGCTCCTTCTTCCCTGCTCTTGCTTGCCATCGCTTCGATGAAGGTGGCGATGTCAGCCACATCGACTGTGCCGTCTCCGTTGATGTCGGCGAGCTTTTAACGCTCGGAGGCGTTACCCACTACACTGGCCATCATGCTTACCTGATTACCACCTTGCGCCCATTGTTGATGTATATTCCGCACTGCCTCGGCATACCGCTCAGTCGGCGACCGTCGAGGGTGAACCAAGACGATTTGTTGTTTACGATGTCGTCATTAGAGAGTCTGACGATGTTCGTGGGTTCTGCCTGATCGGCCTTGTATAACAGGCGGTCGTAGTTATAGTAGCCGCCGTTGACGAAGGGCATGATGTTGGTGAGCAGGTCGTGGTTGGTGAAGATAAGTTCCACGTGAGTCGCCTCGCTGACGGCAGGGCCTGTCCATAGCCAGATGTAACGGCCATTAGCTGTCTTTCCTACAATCTCGCAGAGGTCGCCATCCTGGTTACTATGAAGGTCGGCCTCACCATCGGCTGTGCGCCACTTGCAGTAGATAGGCTCGTCCCAACAGAAGCGAGGCTCCTCGAAGTAGGCGTAATAAACGCCGTCGATGGGTTTTACGCAGTCGGGAGCATCAGCAGGACGGGTATAGTCAGGCTCTTCAGGAGCGGGTAGCGGTTTGGCATCAGCATCGGGGAATACAGTAAGGCGCAGCTCGGTGCAGCCGTAGGGCACGAGGTCGAGGTACTGTGTGACATTGTTCAGCAACGTCAGATGCCCTTGTTCAGGAAGAGCGGGGGTATAGCGGTTATCGACGAGGCTCCATTCTATCTGTTTCACGGGGATGCGCACATTGACAGGAGTATATCTGAGGTCGTATGGAATAGTCCCGCCTATTTCTTCTAAAGCAGGATAACTCACCACTAATGGTTGTCCGTCATCGGCGTATGCATAGTTGAAGTCACCCGTCGGGGTGATGTTCCAGCACTTGAAGTCTGGGTTCTCGGGCTTCTTGCCGTGCATGTTGGCATATTCCTCGGTGTCCTCAGTCATCTTTTGTGGGATGGCGTAGGCATAGAGCAGTGGGCCGCGCTGGAAGTAAACACCCTGACCCGCCAGGGTTTTCTTCTCCACAGACATGGGGAGCGTTAGGGTGATGACATCGCCGTCCTTCACCGCTGATGACACTTTGGCGAAGGTACCAGCGGGCATGTAGATGTCAACGGGAGAACCGTTGACCGCGAGCGAGGAATGGCTGCACCACGTCGGGATGCGCAATGTCAGGGGGATGCTGGCATCTTCGTCGCCGCTGACCCTGAATGTCAGCGTCTCGCCAAAGGGATAGTCCGTCTCACAAGTGATGGTAACGCTGCCATTCTCCGTAGGAAATGTGGCCGTGCTGGGGCCGTAGATAGCGGCTACGGCACCGCCCTCGCTGTCGGTCATCCACATACGGCTGACGAAGTTGGGTAGCATACGGTTCACGTTGCCCGAACAGCATTCTGTCTCGTGTGTCGGGCGGTAGGCCATCCATGTAGAGCCGTGCTTATATATATTATGGTTGGAGGAACCAGTGGCGATGAACTGGTTGACAGAGGAGAAATACTGCAACGAGCGAAAGTCCTTGGTGATGCAGCCCATGCCGGCGTTGTAGATAGCTTTCTCTATCTTGTCGGCCCACTCAGCCTCACCCGTCACTGCTAAGTAGTGGCTCAGCGTCCAGGTGAAGTCCACGATGTCACAGGTCTCGTGGCTGATATCTATGTCATCGCCCAGCAGGAACTCGGCACTCGACGGCACGCCGTCAGGCAGCATCGACTCACGCTCCACCTTGCGGATCGCCGTCATGGCGAGGTCGAGGTAACGTTGCTTACCCGTATAGGCATAGAGCAGCAGCGGCTGTTTCAGCATCTCGCAGAACGTCACGCTGTGCATGTAGAACGGTTCATCGCTCAAGATGGCAGTCTCATCGACGGCGAACTTATCCTGAATAGCCCAGGCCTCCTCGGCTAACTGAAGCAACTTCGGGTTGCCTGTCTTGCCGTAGGTCCAGAGGATGCCCTCGATGGATATAATGTTACGTCCACCCACGATGCCACCGGCCAGCTCTTGGGGCGTGAAGTTCAGGTAGTGTTTCTCCAAGGCTGCAGGGATGCGGGCATCGCCGTCGTGCTCATACTTGGCCTGCAGCACGCGGAAGAACACCGACATGGGCCACGTGATACCTATCAACGTGGAGTTGCCCAACCGTCCGTCCTCGTCGGGGTGTGCCAGGGTATATTCGATGCCCTCCATGGCCTTGCTGACCATCTCCTCGGCATTAAGCTCATAGCCCAGTCTGAGCAGACCATCGGTATAGTATGCCGTCTGCTCATAGCGCCACCAGTTGTCGCCGTAGCTCTCGTCAGACCGCGAGATCTCGCCAGCCCAGAGGCATGTGTTATAGGGGTAGGACAGTGCCTCGGGGTGTCCAGTCAACCCGTCGTGCTGGCGCTGGAGCAGCGTCTGCAACCACCCCTGCGGATGGATGGCATTAACCTTTCCCATGGTGAACTTACTACTCGTCTGCGCCTGAATACCAAATTGTACGCAGTATATGGCAGCTAACGTTATCAGAATCTTCTTCATGCTTTATATTTTTTATTCCCATGATGAGATTGCTGGGCACTCACCATGGGAATAATCATGCGTTTGTAATAATGTAGTCTATTGGTAGAGCTTGATAATCTGGTCGACAACGGGCTTCGCCTTGTACTGACGGTCGAAGAGCAGGGGATAGTTAGTGCGCCCCTTGATGGGCCAGCCGTTGAGCCACGAGCCGCCATCGCTGACGCCCCAGAGATTGATGCGGGAAATCTGTGAGCGATGCGTGTAGTAGATGTTGAAGAGGGCAAGCCAGCGGTCGTCCAGCTCTTTCTGCTTGGCGGCGGGGAGGCCGTCGGTGTAGGGATTGAACTTCTGCTGCAGTTCGAAGTTCTGAGCGATGTCGGCACCCCCGAAGCCCTCGGGGTTGGGCAGGACGTTGATGTCCAGTTCGGTTATCATCACCTTCACGCCGCAGGCGGCGAAAGCATCGATGCTCTTCTCATACTCTGCAAGGTTGGGATAGTCCAATCCGCTGTGGCTCTGCATGCCCACGCCGTCGATGCGCAGACCCTTGGCCTTCAAGTTCTTCACCAGTCGGCAGACGGCCTCACGCTTGGCAGGGTTGGCCATGGAGTAGTCGTTGTAGTAGAGTTCAGCATCGGGATCGGCCTCATGGGCGGTGCGGAAAGCCAGTTCGATGAACTCCTCGCCGAGCAGATTGTAGTAAGGTGACTTACGGAAGGAGCCGTCATCCTCGATGGCTTCGTTCACCACGTCCCATCCGTGAACCTGACCTTTGAAGTGTCCCACCACGGTCTTGATGTGCTTGATGAGCCTTTCGCGGAGCACCTCCTTCGAGGCGGGAGAGGCGGTGTAGCCGTTGGTGAACCACCAGTCGGGAGCCTGTGAGTGCCACACAAGGCAGTGGCCCAGCACTTTCAGCTTGTGCTGCTGGCAGTAGCTGACGAACTTGTCGGCCACGCGGAAGTCGAATATGCCCTCGGCAGGTGCCAGTGTCTCGGGCTTCATGCAGTTCTCGGCCACGGCACAATTAAAGTGTTTGTCCATCACCGCGTCAGCCTCCGGCACCTGTCCGTCGCTCTGCCACTGATTAATGGCCGCGCCGATGAGGCAGTACTTGCCTACGGCATCCTTCAGACCCTGCTGGGCCATAGATGCCAGCGGCATCATGGCCAGACAGAGGGTCAATATTCTTATGTTCTTATGCATTGTTTCGTGCCTCGATTTCCTTGTTAATTTCGTCAAGTTTCTCATCAGTAAGAGGATACTTATAAATAAGATACCCTACAACAATAAGAAGAGCGGCAGGAATGATACAAGTGAACCACAGAATGGCATTCTGTGCTATTTCTGAATAATTTGCCAATTTCGGATAGTAGGCATTTACAGGTCCACTGATGAATGATGCCAAGAACACCACTACAAAGATGCTAAGCACCAACTGAAGGCACTTGCTTGCCTTGAACTCCTGCCACATTTCACCGAATGAAACAGGCTTGTCAGGTGTAGTCGTAATATTCTCCTTGCTGCCCATAAAGCAAAGCATCAAGAGGAAGAAGCCGACAATAGCAAAAATACCCGTAACAGTAAACCATGCCATAGGATCAGTAGCCAAAGCAGACTCTTCAGTAGCAAAGTTAAAACCAATCCATCCCATCACCAATGGCGTAATCCAACCGGCAATGGAGAAACCGGCCTTAAAGGCAACACCAGCAAGTGCATTTACTGTAGCTGCCGGCCTGTTTCCAGTACGATACTCAGCCTCTGTGATGACTTCAGGAACCAGCGCCCACATCAGAGAACCTACGAGCAGTCCGACACCCGTCATAACCTTTGCAATCTGAACGATGGTATTGCATTCTGCCACATCGAAGAACTTACCGATGGTGAACAAGATGGCAAATCCAACAAGTCCGATTGAGAGAAGCGTATAATAAAGCCCCTTCTTGCCCAACCATTTCTTCAATACTGGCAGAGAAGGCAGTATGATGAAAGCAGGAATAGTACCAATAGCCATAAACGTTGCCTGATTCCAGTCGATTGCCGTATGAACACACATGGCGAGTCCGATGGGGAAGCCTGCCTGGACAACAATCTGACCGATGTTAGCACACACCATTCGTGTAGAAGTAAGGATTAGCACTTCATCGTTGTCACGGGTCATACTGGCCATGATGGAACCGTAGGGTATATTGACCACAGAATAAATCATGCTCAACACAGTATAACTGGCTGTAGCATAAATCATTTTCATTGTCATAGACCATGAAGCCGCCTGAGGAAGCATCAACAAACAGGCAGCAACTGTAAGAGGAATACCACCATAAAGAAGATAAGTGCGATATTTGCCTAACTTTGGATTGCGGTTATCAATATAACGCCCCACTACAGGACTCCAGAAACAGTCAATGAGTCGAACCGTGAGAATCAGTCCGCTGACAAAGGCAGGATTGATTTTCAATACTGTGGTAAGGTAAATCATCAGGTAGCATGCTACCGTTTGGAAAATAAGGTTCTGCGCCAAATCGCCCGAACCATAACCGATACGCTGTAGCCAAGACAGCTTGTAAAATCCTTTTTCTTGATTGTTGTTCATAATTTTATAGTTAGATGATTAATTAGCAACGGATTATAACTGACATTACTGTTTCGTTTTTAAAAACTTTGCGGCGTATTCTCCCATGACGCGGTAGCCCTCGGCGTTCAGATGGAGCCAGTCCTCGCTGAGTTCTTTCTTCAACTTTTCACGGTCGGAGGGGTCACGGGTCAGTTCGTCGAAGTCGATCACGCCGTCGAACTCTCCGCTGGTGCGAATCCATTCGTTCACATCCTGGCGGGCAGCCTCATGATAGGGCGAGTACCATCCATTGCCCTTGAAGGCGGTGATGGTGGCTCCGTATACTTTCTTGATGCCAGCCTCACGGGCTTTCTTGATAAGTGTCTTGTAGGCTTCCTTCAGCTCCTTGGCAGTATTCTCGGCATGAGGCGAAGTGCCGATGTCGTTGGTTCCCTGGAAAATGATGAGGCGGTCAACGTTCTTCTGTCCGAGTATGTCACGGTCGAAACGCTTCAAGGCTGGCTCGGAGAGTCCACCTCGCACCACGCAGTTGCCTCCTATTCCGAGGTTCAGCACGCCGCAGTCCAGGTTGGCAGCCATCTGGTCGGGCCAGCGATTCTGCAGGTTTGTGGTGCTGCCACGCCCGTCGGTAATGCTGTTGCCCAGCACGGCGACGGCCTTTACCTGTCCGTCAGTCTTGACGTTCAGCTGCGCTATGCTGTACCAGTGATCCAGCTTCTCTGCCGTCTCGAACTTCTTCTTCGCCGCAATCTGTCCTGTGGCAATGAAGCTTGTGGTGCGCGAGCCACGATGCGAAGTCATGTTCACAGGCACCTCCCCATAGCAGATGGTGACGGCCAAGCGCTGCCGAGGTTTCAACTTGTAGGCGAAATTGTCGCTCATGGCCGTCTCGCCCGGGGCGATGGTCACGCTCTTCTGTCCACCGAACTTCAGTTCCTTAACCGTCTTGCGGTCGATGTCGCAAGAGTCCAACGCGTCGGCCACGTAGATGCTCTTGATTTCTACCGGCTCCTTGCTGAACTCATTGCTCAGCTGCAGCTGCAACTCCTCGCCGCCGATGCTCACCTGGATAATCTCGCGGAGTGTGTTGCCGGCGAGGCTCATGCGCGGCATGTCGCCCTTTCCCGTCCACTCTGCCGCAGCAGCCCAAGTGCCAGTAAAATCATTGACCATTGAAGATTGACCATTGACCCCCTGGGCGCTCAAGCTCATTGTGGCTACCATAAGGGTAGCACACAGAATAGTACATTTCTTCATCATATTATTTAATCGTTACTCATTTTTCCGCAAAAATACTCAATTATACATTAATGTATTAGCATCCTACGTTTCACAATCTTCTGTTGCAACAAAACAAGAAGGTTGTGAAACATGGGAAAAACAGGCAGGACTGTATACTCACGTACTTGTATCCAGTAAGTTGACAGAGGTTGACATAGTTGAAGCTGAAAATAAGACAGAGAGAAAACGGCTTTCTCTGGTAGAGAAAACGGCTTTGTCTGGTAGAGAAAACGGTTTTCTCTCCTAGACAAAACGGTTTTCTCTCTTAGCCACTCTATTGATTAATTCTCAGTACGGGGGCAATTTTATTGCAAGGCTTTGGAAGCTGCACCTCCAGGCCGTCGGCGGTCTGGCGGGCCTTGAGCTTGCCGTGACCAAGGAGATAGACGGAGGTGACGGTTTTGGGGAAGTCCTTGCAGCCCTTCGCCAACGACTTAATGAGGAGACGACCGTCCTCGGGCCAGGCCATGGGGGTGACGTAAAGGTATTTATTCGTCTGGTTGAAGCGTATGTCCTGCGCAGTCATGTCATTGTACATGCCGTCGTTGAATCCCTGTGCCCTGATTTTAATGTCGCTGTCTGCCACCGGCCCTTCGCCGAAGCGCACCCAGGGCCGCGTGCCAAAGATGCTCTCACCGTTCTGCGCCATCCAGACCTCCAGCTCGTCAAGGAAGGCAGAGGCCTTCTCGTCGTAGGTACCATCGGCACGGAGTGGGATGTTCAGCAGTAGGTTACCGTTCTTCGACACCACGTCGACCAGCTCACGCACTACGAAGGTGGCAGTCTTGTAGCGATTGTTCTTATAGACGCTGGTGTTGTAGTGCCAGTCTCCGATGCAGTTACAGGTCTGCCAAGGCTGACTGACAATCTCGTTGGGAGCACCGCGCTCCACATCCCAGGTGAGTGCCTTCTTCTGCTCGTCATCGAGAATCTTTCCGAAGACCACACCGCGAGGGTTCTTGTTATACATGTGAGTGGCAATTTTCAGGCCTGCATCGCTGATGGGGTAGAAGGGCAGCACGGTGACGTCGAAGTAGATGAGGTCGGGCTCGTATCGGTTGATAGCATCGAGCGTGCGGTCGTAGAAGTTGGTGACGAACTCCTGCGACGGGCGGCAGGCTCCGTGGCTCCAGTCCCATTGTCCGTGTATGGCCCCGTTGTCCCACGAGCCCTTGCTCATGGGGTGACGCTGCTGATAGAGGTTCTGTGGGTCGAGTCCTTCCCACCATTTGCCCTTGCCGTCCTCCTTGGTGAGCGTGCCGTCGTACCAGATGCCGGCCTTCTCTCCCTCCAAGTCGTAGCGTTGCGACGGCTCGAACCATGTCCAGGCATGGTCGGCATGGAAGGATATGCCTAACGGAAGTCCTGCCTTCTTCGCCGCAGCCGCCCACTCTTTCAGGATATCACGCTTGGGGCCAATATGCATGGAGTTCCACTCCTGATACTTCGAGTCCCAGAGGTCGTAGTTGTCGTGGTGATTGCCGAGCACGAAGAAGTACTGCGCGCCGCAACGTTTGTACCGTTCCACGAGGGCTTCCGGGTTCCATTTCTCCGCCTTGAACAGCGGCAGCACGTCTTTGTAGCCGAACTCCGAGGGGTGACCGTAGTGCTCCACATGGTATTTGTACTTACCGTTGCCCTCCATATAAAGTTCGCGGGCCATCCAGTCGCCTGAGCCCTCCACACACTGGGCACCCCAATGCGCCCAGATGCCGAACTTCGCGTTACGGAACCACTCAGGGGTCTCGTGTGTCTGTAGCGACTGCCACGTCGGTTCATACTGTCCCGTCTGCATCTTCTCATGCTCTTCACTCACGGGTACAGGATACGTCTCTTGCTGTGCCGTCATACCCATAGCAACCAGGCATGATAGCGATAATAAAATCCGTTTCATAGCGATACTTTTAGTCATTGGTGCTGCAAAAATACAAATAATCGGGCAAACAGCCAAACAGTTCGCACGATTTTTCACTTTTGACTAGTAAGAACTCAGAGAATTAAGGCCAAAGTCGGAACATTCGTTCCATAGGCTGCCACTTCTCGTCGCTGCGGGCATCAGCCCTGCAGCCCTGAAAACGGGCAACGAAAGCCTCCCATTCGGCCTGGCGAGGCTGGGTGGCCAGGCGATTCATGGCCTCTTGCCAGTCGAAGTCGGCAGGTGCATCAACAATCATCACCAGGCGATTGCCCAGGATGTAAATCTCCATCTCCAGAATACCCACCTGGCGTATGCCCTCACGTATCTCCGGCCAGTTGTGCTCCTCGCTGTGCCATTTTCGGTACTCGGCTATCAACTCCGGGTCGTCTTCAATCTCCAGGAACTGCACGTAACGCTTGATTCTCCCTTCGGAAATAGTCTGAATATAGCCTTCCATAAACAAGTAACTTGGTTCGACGGTGCAAAGGTATGAATTTATTTCCGAAACGACGCCCGTTTACCAAAGAAATATTGTAATTTGAAAAAAACAGCCGAAAGTTTTGCGCTTTCGGCTTTTTTGTTTAATTTTGTCGCCGATTTAAGACACGTTGATATGACTACGGTAGCTAATCCCATCTACGACACTGTTTTCAAATACTTGCTTGAAGACGAGCGCATCACGCGCACCATCCTCTCCGCCCTGCTGAAAGAAGAGGTGATAGAAGTGGAAACCAAGCGCGACGAATACTCCAACATCGGACGAGACAACCTGTCGGTGTTCCGCATCGACTTCGGTGCCAAAATCAAGAAAAGCAACGGAGACATACAGCTCATTCTGATAGAGCTGCAGAAGACTTGGCTGGAGACAGAGACATTGCGCTTCCGACAGTACCTAGGTGCACAGTATGCCAACAAGAACAACATGCGCGCAGAGCATCGTGGGGCATACGCCATACCCTTGGTAACGGTCTATTTGCTTGGACATAAAGTGGGCGACATCGAGGAGCCAGTGCTCTATGTCAGGCGAAAGGCTTTCGACTATAATGACAAGCTCGTGGAGAAGGGTATTCCCGACCCGTTCATTGATAGTCTGACTCACGACAGCATCATCGTGCAGATTCCACGTCTTCAAGGACAGGTGAATAACAAGCTTGACAAAGTGCTCAGCTTCTTCAACCAAACAGGAACCGACCAAAACAACAAGCAGATGCTTGACATCGATGAGACGGCATACGCAGGCGACAATGAAATGCTGCGCATCCTTCGCCGTCTGAAGTCTGCGGTTTCGGATGCCAAGATACGCCACGAAATGAATGTTGAGGACGAGTTCTTCTCTGTCATTGAGAGCCGGGACACAGATATCTTGATGAGAGACAAAACAATAGCTGAACAAAATGCTACAATATCTGAGCAAAGCACCAAAATATCTGAACAAAGCACCAAAATATCTGAGCAAAGCACCAAAATATCTGAACAAAGCACCAAAATATCTGAGCAAAGCACCAAAATATCTGAGCAAAGCACCAAAATATCTGAGCAAAGCACCAAAATATCTGAGCAAAGCACCAAAATATCTGAGCAAAGCACCAAAATATCTGAGCAAAACACCACGATTGAGGAGCAAGCGTCCACCATAAGAACCTCGATTCAGATACTCCACAAGTCAGGAATGAGCGCAGAAACCATTGCGGAAAACCTTAACATGGATTTACTGCTTGTGAAACGATACATTGACAATAATATAAAATGAAAGCAACCGAACAGACACTACAGCAGATTGAGCGCGCCCTGCGCAAGGTGGCCGAGAAATTTCCCGAAGACAAGGAAGCATCGATGCTCACCGACATCCACATCCGCGTAACCCAAGAGACGGGCGAGCTGATGGTCTTCGACGATGACGACAAGGAGCTCACGCGCTGCGTCGTGGAGCAGTGGATAGACAACAAGGACGATGACTTCTACGACCACGTCGCCGCCACGCTGCGCAAGTGCATCAACAAGCAGAAGAAGCTGCTGGAAAACCTCTCCGTGCTGAAGCCCTACGCCTTTGTGCTTGAGGACGATGACAACGACTCGAAGGCCGAGCTGTTTGTGGTCGATGACGAGGACACGGTCATCATCGACACGGAGTTGATGGCGGGTCTGGACAAAGACCTGGACAACTTCTTCGACAACCTGCTGAAGGAATAGCCCCCATCATGAAGTCAACAGGAGTCAACGGGAGTTATCAGGAGGTAACAGACAGTACTGGTTGGCTGGAAAGGCTCGACAGCTGGCGCAAGGCTCACGTCGGCGAGCGCATGTTTGTGCTCATCTTGGCCTTCATCGTGGGTCTGCTTGCTGCTGTGGCAGCCTTTGTGCTCCACTGGATCATCAACCAGATAGGCCGTCTGCTCACTAGCCAGTTCGATGCCTCTTCGTCAAACTGGCTCTATCTTGTCTACCCCGTGGTGGGCATTTTTCTCACGTCGCTCTTTGTACGTCGCGTGGTGAAAGACAACATCAGCCACGGCATTACCCGCATTCTTTACGCCATCAGCCAGAACCGCTCACGGCTAAAGTCCCACAACACGTGGTCGAGCGTGGTAGCCTCGGCCATCACCATTGGTTTCGGCGGTAGCGTGGGAGCCGAGGCTCCTATCGTGCTCACTGGCTCAGCCATCGGGTCGAATCTTGGAAAGCTCTTCCGCATGGACAGCCGTACGCTGATGCTCCTCATGGGCTGTGGTGCAGCAGGAGCCATTGCTGGTATCTTCAAGGCCCCCATTGCCGGACTGGTATTCACGCTCGAGGTGTTGATGATTGACCTTACAATGGCCTCGCTGATGCCCATCCTCGTGAGTTGCGTCACGGCCACCTGCTTTACCTATATATTTAGTGGTGACACCGCCCTCTTCACCTTCCACTTGGACAACCATTGGACGGTGGAACGCATACCGCCATGCATCCTGCTTGGCGTATTCTGCGGACTGGTGAGCCTTTACTTCATCCGCGCCATGGGCTGGTGCGAGGACATCTTTGCCCGTTTCCGTGAAAAGCCTTACGTCAGGCTCGCCCTCGGCGGGTCGGCGCTGAGCTTACTCATCTACCTCTTCCCCTCGCTTTACGGTGAGGGCTACGGAGCCATTAACCTACTGCTCAACGGCAACGGCGAGGCCGACTGGGAGCCGTTGCTCAACAACTCACTCTTCGCCGGCGACATGAGTATGCTCGTGCCTTACGTGGCC
>Ga0310696_10001865_pt1 | contig 29322 bp, 38 predicted proteins | sample AusTroGonzalo_MG_4_FD_203885 | JGI IMG/M metagenome (GOLD analysis project Ga0310696, IMG submission 203885) | Bovine rumen microbial communities from tropical cattle in Woodstock, Queensland, Australia - Gonzalo_02 (v2) (version 2) | ecosystem: Host-associated > Mammals > Digestive system >... | reverse complement strand
AAAAAGACCAGAAAAGGTGGCTTTTTGTTGCTTGCAAGTTTGGCAGTTGGTATTGTGATTAATAACTTTGTTATTAAACCAATTGTAAATCGTCCAAGACCATTTATTGAAGATGCAAATCTTGCTGATTTTATTGTGTCTATTGGGCTTAAACTGCCTGATTCTGCCAGCATGCCAAGCGGACACACTCAAATTGCTATAAACAGCGCCATGCTTTTGACATTATATTTTGGAAGAAAAGGCACGTGGAGTTGGATTCCTGCCAGCTTGATTTCCATAAGCCGTGTATTTTTGTGCGTGCATTATGTTAGCGATGTTTTGGTTGGCGCTGCTGTTGGCATTGTTGTTGCAACACTTATTGCAACGCTTGGAAAAAAATTGCTAAATAAAATCATTGATGTGTGGCAAAATCGTAAACACAAAAACCAAGAAAAAGTAACAGAGTAGTGTTGATTTGCACTACTTTTTTTGTTGTTTTTCTTGCACAATACTGCATTTTATGGTATAAATATTGTATTATACATTAGGAGAAAATTATGTTTAGATGGAGATATGACGGCAAGTTTTCTAAAACTGCTGATCCAATATTGGGCATTACATCACATATTATGCCAAGAAGATATGACGCAATGGTTAACTTTTTGCTTGAAGAAAGATGTGAAAGCATGGACGCATATATTAAAAAAGTTGCAGAAGAAAAAAATATAAAATTGACTTATATGCATATTATGATGGCTGCGATGGTTAGAATGTATGCAGAAAAACCAATTGTTAACCGATTTGTCATGAACGGAAGAGTTTATGACAGAAAAGGCATATATATTGCCTTTGCAATGAAAAAACAACTCACAGAAGATGCACCAGAAGAAACGGTAAAAATGCGCTTTACTGGTGAAGAAACAATTTTTGACATTAAAAATATGATTGATGCTGAAATTGCAAAAAACAGAACAACAAATGATAACGACACAGTTAAAACTGCAAAGCTTTTGAAAGCAGTGCCAAGCTTTTTGACAAAGTTTGCTGTGGGACTGCTTAAATTTATGGATAAGCATGGTTGCATGCCTCGCAAAATTATTGAAGTTAGTCCATTTCACGTTAGCGCATGGCTGACTAATATGAAGAGTATTTCGACAGATTATGTGCATCATCACCTTTATGATTTTGGCACATCATCTCTTTTTGTTGGCATGGGCAAAGAACATTTGGAGCCAGTTGTTAATCAACAAACAGGCGAACTTGAAACTGGCAAAGTATTGCGTTGTGGTGTTGTTATTGACGAACGTATTTGTGATGGATTCTATTATGCAAAATGCATCAAACTGGTTAGACACTTACTTCGCAACCCTGAGCTTCTTGAAAAACCATTTGAGCTAACCGAAGAACAAAAACTTTTGAACTGGCCAAAAGATAAAGTTAAAGAACTTAAAAAAGAAATTAAAAAACGCAAAAAAGAAGAAAAGAAACAAGCAAAAGCAAACAAAAAAGCGCAAAAACAAGAAAAAACAGAAGAAAAGGTTGCATAGTTGCAATCTTTTTTGTTGCACAAAGCGGGTATTGACAAAACATAATATCTATGATATTTTATGTCTGCAAACAAATGAATAGGTGAACATCTATGAAATTAAGATATAAAAAACTCGATAAGTTTTTAGAACAACACCCAGAGCTGCCAGAAGAAACAAAAAACAAAATACAGTTGTTATCAAGTGACTACAAATCCGCGCTTAGACAAGTCAAGCCAATCAAAAAAGATTTGGCAAGAGCTTTTACGCTTGCACTTGGCAGTACTTTTGTTTTTGCAGGTGGATTATTTGGTGAAATAGTTGCCAGCAAAGCCCTAGATGCCAAAGTTAAAAAAGATTGGGTAGAGCAAAAAACAATAGTTGAAAATTATAAATCAACAGATGAATTTAACAATCAAAAAAGTCAATATTTGATTGAAATTAAAGATGCTTACGATAGCAAAAAAATTAGTCAAGAAACATATACTGCTCTAACTGAACATGCTAGTAGTGATGATTATGTTGTTGATGTGATGAAAAGTCACAATAAAGAAACTTATGAACGCTATTTAGACCAGGCAGAGCCAACCATAATTGCAAAAAGGTTTGGAGACGTTGGTCTCACATGTGCATGGATTGTTGGGGCAGGTGTCGATTTGTTATGTCTTGGATTTGCAATATATTCAACAGGTTGTTGCGTTTACGAAATAAAAAACCTTAAGTATAGCAGAAATCACTATACAGGTGAGTATGGCGATTATAATTATGACTTTGATAGTCGCAAAAAAGAAATTGAAGAAGAACTCGAAAGAGAATAAAAAATAACAAAAAGGTTGCAAGAAATGCAACCTTTTTTTGTGTGGTATCACTATTGACAAGCGCGCGTGCGCGTGGTATGATTTGATTGGTAAGGAAACAAAATATGAGCAATCGCAAGCAAGAGAGAATATCAACGTATGCCAAAGATAAAGTTATCTTTGACTTTTTCCCTGAGGTGGATATTGCTGACGGCGCTGATGAAAATGCTCAAGAATTGAGTGGCAGAGAAGCCCCACTTCATGCAGGTGCTCTTTGCTCGTATGCAACACTTTTGATGACCAAACTGCACGAAACGGACCCGGAGTGTTTGCAACCAGATGCTAAATCAAGAAAAGCAAGTTTGAAGGATCTTGTTAAAGCAGATGCAAAAAATGCAGGCAAATCTGATGCCGAAATTGACAATATTGTTGAGGACATGATTAAAGTTGACATTAGAAATAGCTTTGCACATGGCGATTTTGAAATTAACTATGATGTTTATACAGGCAAAATGGACTTTGTTTTGCAACCACTCCGAAGAGATTATGCATCAATAGAATCTATTGTGATTGACAAAAATGCAATAATAAAAGCAAACAGGAAGTTTCTTGCTGACAAGGGCAAAGAATTTAAACAATGTATGTCTTTTTCTGAACATATAATAAATGAGGCTGTTACAACTAATTTAAGCAAAACACTCAAAGGTTTTATATTGCCATTGCAAATGCAAAAAATGGTGGATTACTATCTTGATAAAAACCCACCATTGAAGAGCCAGGTGCTTGTTGATGATAAAATTTATTATATGGTGCAATATGTGCTTTCTAGCGCCAAAATAACATATGAGCAACAAGATTATTATGATATTTTTAGCAAAGATTCAAATGTGTTTGGCGCAATATCATTAATTCGCAACAGCCTCGCGCATGACAACCTAGAATTTGTTGATAACGCACTTGGTGTGAGTTATGCCGACAAGCGCGCTTCCAAAACCGAAAGTATTGCCGAAAGCGCATCAAAACTGCTTATTGCAGATCACATAAAAGAAATAATTATACAGCAAAAGCAAGAAGGTAAACACAGCGAAGCAAGCATAGAGTCGCTAAAAGAAGAGTTAAAAAAGATGTTTGATTTCTTTTTTGATGGGACATATAAGTTTGAAGATATTGCTAGCGCATGGATAGATGAATCTGAAAAGCATAAAACAGAACCAAACGAAAGAGAATAGAAAATAATATAAGAAGCAAGTCGATTTGACTTGCTTCTTTTGTTTAATTATTTGTGTGGAATAAAAAAAAACACCTCTCGGTGTTTTGTCTCCCTGTATTGGTTCAAAATCGAACCTATACTCGCTGTCGCTCGTGCAGGTAGCAACAAAAAAAACACCTTTCGGTGTTTTGGCTCCCCCTGTTGGACTCGAACCAACGACCTATCGATTAACAGTCGAGCGCTCTACCGACTGAGCTAAGGAGGAATATTAAATTGTTGTGGTAGTTTTTGAAATTGATTAATTCAATATTTCAAAAACCATATTGAAATATATTGCCGTTTGGTAGCCCGTGTCCGGTGCTTCCGGCGCAAAGTGTAACTTTGCTTATGCTTTGGCTACAAAACATTCCCCGAAAGTTTTGTTGACGCGTCGCGCCGACTGATGCTCAATGAGGAATATATATTCATTGGCCTTTGCAGACCAAGTGATGATATTATATAATACTTGCAAAAATTTTGCAACACTTTTGATGAAAAATTTTTAGATTGTTAAACAGCTTCGTTAAGCAGGTTTTTGAGGTCGGTTGTTGCTGTTTCAAAATTGGTGGAGTCGAAAATTGTGTCGATTGTAACAGTTTTGCCATGCGCATAATAATCTTCTTCAACAATTTGTATCATGTATTCAGCATGTGCTTCTAGTTGAGTGTATCTTGATTGGGTGAGGTTTGCCTTAACTTTGTCAACAACGCGACTGCTATCCAAATATATTCCAAACCAACTATGATATGTTCCACCAACGTCATCTAATATTTGCAATATTTGTGTTAGAGAACAATTTTCTAGGTCGACATCTTCAACAAATGGACCAGTTGGAGTTGAGCCGCCGCCTGATTGCTCTTGTTGCTCGGCTGGAGTGCTGCTGCGTGAAAGCAAATAGTTGTGGCGATGAACTAAGATGATTGTTGCAGTAAGTAGGAAAATTGCACATAAAATAACAGAAAGCCAAACTCTGGCTTTCTTTGTTATATTTATTGTTATTTCATCTTTTGTGTAGTTCATTTGTTATCTTAAAATTATTGTTGTGCTTGTTGGGCAGATTTCATCACCTTCGGCAAGAACAATTTCTTGACCATGTTTGTATTCTTTTACATACAGGCCAATTCTGATGTTGAATGTGTTTTCGTTGCCATAGGCAGAAAGAACTGTCCATTTGCCTGGTTTTAGTGGACCATGGGTGCTAACTGTTACCATTTTTCTTGGTTGCAAAACGATATCGTTTTTGACAAGTGATACGTTTTGGTTTCCATCTTTGTCTACAATGGTGGCATCTTCTGAATATCTAACACCATTTTTTTCTACCACTCCATCAACTTCGCGGGTTTTCTTTTCTTCTTTAATCTTTTTTGCCTTGTGTGCTTTTACTGCAACCAAAATGATTACTAGCAATACAACAAGACCTGCTACGCCATAAAGGCAATATTCAATAATTTTTTCTGTAGGCATAATTTTATCTCCTATATAAATATAGTTTATCATAAAAATTGCGAATTTTCAACATTTTTGACCTATATTTTTGCCGGCTTGTTTTTAACATAAATTCTTTTGCAAATTAAATGAAAGTGTTATATAATATTTGGTGCAAAGAGAGTGTGATTATGAAACAAATATTGTTTGCAGACAATTTGAAAAATTTGCGCAAAAGCAAAAAACTTTCGCAGCAGCAAATTGCTGATGGGACTGGCATTGCTAGGTCTATGATTAGTGATTATGAAAATGGCAAAAAAGAGCCAACACTCTCGGCAGTTGTTAAACTTGCTGAATTTTTTGGCTTGACATTGGATGAAATGGTATATGGCAAATAGTAGAATATTGAATAAAATTAAAGAAATTTTGTTTCCGCATTATTCTTGTGTGATTTGCGGGCGAGAAACAAAAGATGGCAAACTTTGCGATGAATGCAAAGAATATCAAATTATGCCAAAATTTTGTGAAAGATGTGGTGAACACGTTGGCGAACATGACAAACTTTGCTTAGAGTGTGCAGAAACAAAGTGGCATTTTGACAAAAGTGTTTCAGTTTTTGACTATAACGCCACAACGGCATCTTCAATTTTGGCAATGAAATATAAAGAAAAGAGATATCTTTCAAAAGATTTTGCACGTCTTTTGAAACAAAGATATGAGGCGGCGGGCTTTGATGCAGATGTTGTGTGCTGTGTGCCATCTTCGCCAAAAAGATTGAAAGAACGTGGATATAATCATGCAAAAGATTTGGCGGAGGAGTTTTGCAAAATAATAGATTTGCCTTATGCAGAGTTGCTTGACAAGATAAAAGAGACAGAACATCAAACTGAACTTTCGCGAGATGAAAGAAAAAAGAATTTGACAGATGCTTTTGTTTGCACAGACAAAACCATTAAAGGCAAAAAAGTGTTAATTATTGATGATGTATTTACCACAGGTAGCACTCTTGATGCCTGTGCAAAAGCGCTTAAAAAGTGCAAGCCAGAGAAAATTTATTGCTTGACTATTGCAAAAACGCTACTTAATAAAGCATAATACAACAAAAAACTGCAATTTGATGTAAAATTTGCACAAAAAGTTTTTGATTGTGTAGACAAATTGAATTGTATAATTTATACTATAATTGATTGTATAAAGGCGGACTATAAATGGGATTACTTAAATTTTTTGCTAATTTTGACAACAGAAGAAGTTTGAAAAAACTTGAAAAAATTGCTGTTAAAATTGAAGAACTAGATTCAAAATATGCTGCCATGACAGATGACGACCTGCGTGGACAGACACAAATTTTGAAAGATAGAGTGGCTGGTGGCGAAACACTTGATGACGTTTTGCCAGATGCTTTTGCCTGCGTGCGCGAGGCAGCATTTAGAGTTTTGAAAAAGAAACATTATCACGTTCAACTTTTGGGTGGTATTGTTTTGCATGAGGGCAGAATTGCTGAAATGAAAACAGGTGAAGGGAAAACACTTGTTTCAACGCTTCCCGCATATTTAAATGCTCTTAGTGGCAAACCGGTGCATATTGTAACCGTCAATGAATATTTGGCTAAACGTGATGCTGAGTGGATGGGTAAAGTGCACAAATTTTTGGGACTTTCGGTTGGTGTTGTTTATAGCAACCAAGACATGGCAGAAAAGGCAGAAGCATATAAGTGCGATATAACTTATGGTACATCAAGCGAATTTGGCTTTGATTATCTTCGTGATAACATGGCTCCACAAAAAAGATTTCAGGTTATGCGTGGCCTAGAATTTTGCATTATCGATGAGGTTGATAGTGTTTTGATTGATGAAGCCAGAACACCTCTTATTATAAGTGGTCCAACTGGCGAGAGTAGTGATCAATATACCACCGCTTGCACTTTTGTTAAATCGCTAAAACGTGATGACGTTGAAATTGATGAACAAAAGAAAACTATTCACTTGACAGATAGCGGTATTACTAAAGCTGAAAAGTTTTATAAAATTGATAACCTGAGTGATGTTGATAACTTGCAAATTAACCACAACATTAACAATGCTATTCGTGCACGTTTTATGATGAAAAAAGATAACGATTATATTGTTAAAGATGGCGAAGTTTTGATTGTTGATGAATTTACTGGTCGTATTATGGTGGGCAGACGTTATAGTGATGGTTTGCATCAAGCAATTGAAGCAAAAGAAGGAGTAAAAATCAACGAAGAAAACAAAACACAAGCAACAATTACTCTTCAAAACTTCTTTAAGATGTATAAAAAACTTTCTGGAATGACTGGTACTGCCAAAACAGAAGAGTCTGAATTCCGTGAAATTTATGGTCTTGATGTTGTGTCTATTCCTAGCAACAAACCTGTTATTAGAAAGGACGCAAATGATATTTTCTATTTTAGTCACAAAGCAAAAATTAAAGCAATTTGCGATGATATTATTGATTGCTATGAACGCAAACAACCTGTGCTTGTTGGCACAATAACTGTTGAAAAAAGTGAAGAACTTAGTCGTGAATTGAAAAAATTGAAAATTCCACATAACGTTTTGAACGCTAAAAACCATATGAAAGAAGCAGAAATTATTGCGCAAGCTGGAAAACTTGGTGCAGTGACTATTGCAACAAACATGGCTGGACGTGGAACAGATATTTTGCTTGGCGGAAACCCAGAATTTATGGCCAAAGAAGCCATGCGCAAAAAGGGCTATGAGCCAGAAATTATTGAGCTTGCAAGTTCTTTCTTTCCAACCAAAACAAAGGAAGAAGAAGATGCAAGAGTTGAATATAACAAACTGTTGCAAGAGTTTACTAAAGAAACAGATAAAGAAAAAGAAGAAGTTGTTGCTCTTGGGGGTCTAAGGATTGTTGGCACAGAAAGACATGAAAGCAGGCGTATTGACAACCAGCTTCGTGGTCGTTCTGGTCGTCAAGGTGACCCTGGCAGTTCTGTGTTTTATATTTCAGCTGATGATGACCTTTCTAGAGTGTTTGGCTCTGAAAGATTAAAACGTATGGCAGAATTCTTTAAACTTGATGAAGACATGTCTATTAATTGGAAAATGTTTTCTAACAACGTTGAAAATGCGCAAAAACGAGTTGAAGGATTTAACTATTCTGCAAGAAAGAACATTATTGAATATGATAATGTTTTGAACCAACAAAGAGCTGAGGTTTATGCAGAACGTGAAAAAGTTCTTGCGGGTGAAGATATTCACTCAAATGTGCTTGATATGATTCGAGATCTTGCTGAAGAAACGGTTGGCGAATTTGACTATGAAGATGCTGAAGAAGTGAATGTTGAAGAATTTAACAAAGCTCTAGAACAATTTTTGCTTGACCCTGGCACAAATTATATTACTCTTGATGTTTTGAACAAATATTCTCACAGAGAACTTTGTGAGCAAATTGCAGAGAGAGCAGTTGATAAATATGAAACTAGATATGCAGAAAATGTTAAAAATGGTTTTGTGATTAGCCAGCTTGAACGTGATGTGTTCCTTCGCAATTTGGATAGACGTTGGATTGAACATATTGATGACATGGATAACCTGAAAATGGGCATTGGGCTTCGTGGATACGCAAACAGAAACCCTGTTATTGTTTATCAAGAAGAGGGCTCTGAAATGTTTGAGGAAATGATTATGCATGTGAGAAGAGAAGTTGCAAAATTTATGCTTGCTCTTCCTGTTTTGACTGTTGAACGCAGACAGAATATTAAAATTCCTGGAACAGCCAAACCAAATGGCAATTTGCAGACACACACAAATGGCAAACCAGCCAAACCAAAAACCATTGTAAACAAGAGTCAAGCTGTTGGAAGAAACGACCCATGCCCTTGTGGTAGTGGTAAAAAGTATAAAAATTGCTGTGGTAAATAATTAAAATTTGCAAAAAATGCGTAATTATTTTATGTTTTGGCAGTATATTTGTGCTAAAATGTGCAAAAAGCGCAAAAATGCAATGCGAAAATCCATTTATAATTGATTTTTTTTAATAATCGGTGCAAAAATAAGAATTTTGCACCTTTTTTTGCTTTTGGTATTGCAAAAAAACAAGTGTTATGTTATACTTTTTGTATAACAATAAAGCGAGAACAAAATACACTTTAAACTGGGAGAGAATTATGGCAGGAGAAGTAAGAGTTTTGAAAAGAGCAGAAGAATATCAACTTTTGGATTTGGTATTTCATGCTTATTCTAAATTGGCAACAAGTGTAGCAAAAAAATCTGATGATTTTGGCATTACCGAAAGCCAACTTTATGATGATGAAGTTGTTGCAAATGTTTTGGTTTCAAATGCAGAAAAATTTGGAATAAAAGGAATTACTGCTCAGCATGTTAAATTTGCAATGAATGCCGCAAAAACTTTTGCTGGAGATTCATCTTCTGGAGCAGAAGCACTTGCAAAAGTTGCAAATGATAAAGCTATTTATCAAGAATATAAAACCAGTGAAGCAGCTTTTTATGACAGACAAGCTGTAGAAGGTAAAACCATTTTGGATAAGCCAAATGACTATGCAGATATTTTGAAAATTGTTGATACATATGGCAACATTATTGGTGATGTTGAGCAAATGGAAGCGCTTGGTTTGACTCGTGAATCTTCTGGCCAAGATTGGAAAGGAGCGCTCAAAAGACGTTGTGCCTTTGCTATGAATGATGAAGATTTTGAAAGGGCATGGATTAATGCTGGCAGAGTTGTTTCTAGTGGAGAAGTTGGTGTTAATGCAATTGCATCTCTTCATGAAAACAACAAACCTTTGGTTGATTCTTATAAAAAATTTACTGCTCGAAGCAATGCAGATTTGGAAGCCATGCATGCACAAACCGACGGAGGCAAAGCTGAGTGGCTAAAATCAAGAAAAGAAAATAGAAAAGCAAAGAGAACAATTTTTGGTAGCTTTTTAGGTAAAGCATTGATGTTCTTGGCTGTGCCTGGAGCAATTGTTGGATTGTTCTTTGGTGCTGCTGCACTTGCAGGTGGAGTTGCTGCTCTTTCTAGTGTGGCTAGTCTTGGCATTGTGCTTGGAACTGGTTTGATTGGATATCTTGGTTATAACATTTTTAAGAAACCATTCCAAAAATTGTGGGATAGATTGACAAAAAAACAAGATACAGCAAGAGCATTGCTTGGCGCAGATGAACATGTGCTAGGATCAAGCAAGCACCGCAAACATTCAAGAAGTCTTTATAGGCAAAAAAGAATGGCTTTTGAAAAGGCAAATGCCAATATGCGTGGCTTGTCTGCCGAAGATACAAAACTGCTTGGACAGCTTGTTAATGGTGAAACACTTGAGATTAATAACATTGACGTTGGTTTGTCAGACGAACATTTTGTTGAGGGTGCTAAAAAAGTTAAACCAGTTGTTGAGGGCGAAATAGAAAATACTGATGAAGGTGAACATGTGCTCGAAAAAACTGACGAACCAGAAACATCTTCACCTGATATGCCAACATTGGATGAACGCAGAAATACTCATGGTGTTATTGTTACCGAAGCGGCAAAATCATTCCATAACTTGACAGAACAAGAAAGCGAAAAGTTGTCAAATAGCGCTATAAAACAATATGTTAACAGACTTGCTGATGCTTATGAAGCTGAACACCAGGGTGTTACTATTTCTAAAGAAGCTAGAGACCTTATGGCTGAAAAAGCAGCTCAGGCTTATGTTGAGTATGTTACTTATAATGACAAAATTGCCAACTCAAAACTTAGAAGACAAAAGAGAAAAGATGCTGAAGTTTCCAAACTGCAAAATGTTGAGCATGTTGTAACAATTAAAGAAGCGGATGGCAAATTGAAATCGGTAACTTTTGATCTTAGTGGGGAAGATGTTGCAAACGAAGTTAACATTGTGGTTGAAAGCACAGCAGTTAAAAATAGCGTAGAACGTGCAGTGAGAAAAGAAATTCAAGAATCTTATGAGAAATCAACTGGTGGTTCTGCTGTTGCAAAAGATGTTGTAGATGCAGCATTGGCTGAAATTGCAACAAAAAATGGTGTCGATTTGAACTCGCTTAAATCATACCTAGGACAAAAGTTAGGTGATGATGAGCAATATGTGCATGCGGGCGTCAATAAAATGGATGCAACCGCTGGTCGTGTTGAAATTGACAATGATGGACTTAAAAATATTGCTACTGACGTTAAAAAACTTGAAGCACTTGGCGCTGAAACAAGTCAAAAAATGGCAGAATTGCAACAAGAGAGACAACAAGTGAGAACTAGTGGTATTGATGAAAAATATCAAAAATTTGTTTCTGACCAGTTGGTTGAAAGAGCAATTGATGCCTATGTTGAATCAAACTATAGTGGCGCTGATGCAAAAGAAAAAGCAAAACTTGCTGCAGATTTGAAAACATATTATTTGGCTGAGAAACCATATGTTGATGGCAAAGTTGGTGTGCCAATTCTTGCCGAAATTGAAGGTGGCAAAGTTATCAAACCTTCTCGCGAAGGGGTTAATGCCGCACTAAAAACAATGGTTGAAGAAGCTGCAGAGCGTGTTGATGCCATGAAATCTGACAAAGAACGTTATGACGAAATTCAAAAATTCCAAAAAGAATGCGACAAAGTTGGACTTCAAACGCCAAATGGTATTATTGCTCAATTTGTTGAAAGAATTGAAACTGATATTGAGTTGCAAAATCGACTTGGTGAAGAGAACTTGAGCAAACTTAGAGAGATTGTAAAATCAAATTCTAAAGTTGCAAAGAGTGTTGAAGAATACATGAAAAGTGTTCCTTCTTCTGAAAGAGCAAGCGTTGCAGAAACTGGCAGAGGGCTGGAAAAAGATGCCAAAGATTTTGCTGACGAAAAATTTGTTCTTGATATGTGCCATGACGTATTTGTGCCACATAAAGAAGAAGCAAGAAAGAAAAGAATTGCTCAAATTGAGGCAGAAAAACAAGCTGAAGAAGAGAGATTGGCGGCAGAACGTGCTGAAAAACAAAAACTTAAAGAAGAAAAAAAGCTTGCACGAGAACTTAAAAGAGCAACAGTAAAAGCTAAATTGACAAATGAAGAAGAAACACCTCACGAGACAGAAAGAGGCGAAGAATAATAAACAAAAACCTGCAAATTTTGCAGGTTTTTTGTTGCATGTTTTTGTTGAAAAGTTTTTGCGCGTGTGGTATACTTTGCTTATGAATAATAGAGAATTGTTTGAAAATATCAAGCAGAAGCATAACTCAGTTATGCACTGCCTTTGACTATGCAAAAATTGTCCGAGATATTGCTGAGATTGAGAAACAAGAAGCAGAGCCAGATTTTTATTTGGATATTGCAAAAACAAAACAACTGGGTCGAAAGAAAAGAGAACTTGAAGATATTAAAAAACAAATTGACGACACAACAGAAAGTGTTAGTTATTTTGCTGATATTTTTGCTTCGTGCACAGACGAAGAACTTGATGGATTTGGCGATGTTGGCTCGGGACTTAAAGCTTTGCAAAAGCAGGTTAACGAGTTGTTTTTGCAAACGCTATATTCTGGCAAATGGGATGACTGCGATTGTTATTTAGATATTCATGCTGGCGCAGGCGGCGAAGAGGCACAAGATTGGGCAGAAATGCTTTCTCGCATGTATATGCGCTATGCAAACGCTAATGGCTATGAATGTTATGTAGTTGATAAACTTGCAGGCGACGGAGCAGGGGTGCGTAGCATCTGCCTGTTTGTTGGTGGACCTCATGCCTATGGCAACCTTATTAATGAAAAGGGTGTGCACAGATTGGTGCGCATTTCGCCTTATGACGCTAACAAGCGCAGACATACGTCTTTTGCGAGTGTTGATGTCAGCCCAATTATTGAAGAAACAGAAGATGTGCAGATTAAACCAGATGAATTGAAAATTGACACATACAGAAGTGGTGGCGCTGGCGGTCAGCACGTTAATAAAACCGAGAGCGCGGTTAGAATTACGCACTTGCCAACAGGAATTGTTGTTCAATGTCAAAATGAACGAAGCCAATTGCAAAACAAAGAGTTTGCAATGAAGATGCTGAAAAGTAAACTTTTGGAACTTAGAGAACAAGAAAAAGAAGAACAACAAAAGCTCTTGAAAAGTGGCGACAAAAAGATTGAGTGGGGTAGTCAAATTAGGTCTTATGTTTTGCACCCATACAACATGGTGAAAGACCACAGAACTGATTATCAAACAAGCAACACTGGCGCTGTGCTTGATGGCGATATTGGAGAATTTATTTTGCAAAACTTGATTTTGAAGAATAAAAACTAAAAAAAAGATATGTTTTTGCGTTAAATGTGAGAGAGAAAGATAAAAATTATTTTAAAAATCGACAAAAATCGCAAAAACTTATCAACAAGTTGTTATTTTTGTGTGAATTATTCTGCAAAAATGCACTAAAAATGGAGAAAAAATGAAAAAAGATATTTATATTTTGGGAATAGAAAGCAGTTGTGATGACACCGGTGTTGCTGTTGTGAAAAACGGCCGCGAGGTGCTTTCTAACGTTGTTGCAAGCCAAATTGATATTCACAAACTTTATGGTGGAGTTGTGCCAGAAATTGCCAGTCGAAACCATGTGATGAATATTGATGGAGCACTTGCCGAAGCGCTTGAAAAAGCAAATGTTACTATGGAGCAAATTGATGCTATTGCTGTTACTTATGGTGCAGGACTTTTGGGCGCATTGATTGTTGGTGTGAACTTTGCAAAGGCGCTTGCATATTCAACAGGCAAGCCACTTGTTGCCGTCAATCACATTGAAGGTCATGTTTGCGCCAATTATATTGCATATCCAGAATTGGAACCACCATTTGTTTGCTTGATTGTTTCGGGTGGACACACGGCTTTGGTTGAACAAACCGATTATATTCATAAAAAACTTATTGGGACAACAACTGATGATGCAATAGGTGAAGCATTTGACAAGGTTGCAAGAGAGTGTGGACTTGAATATCCTGGTGGACCAAATATTCAGGCGCAAGCCAAATTGGGCACTCCTTGCATTAAATTTGTGACAAAACCACACGAAAAACACGCAAATTTCAACTTTTCGTATAGCGGACTTAAAACAGCAGTAATTAATTATTTGCACAACGCTGAGCAACGTGGAGATGCTATCAGCATTCCTGATGTTTGTGCAAGTTTTCAAAAAGAAGCAGTAGAGCAAGTTGTAACTAAAACTATTGATGCTTGCAAAAAATTGGGATACAAAAAGATTGTTTTGGCCGGTGGAGTTTCTGCAAACCTTGCTCTGCGTGAAACAATGAAAGAAGAGGCCGAAAAAATTGGCGCAGAAGTGTTCTGTCCGCATATATCTCTTTGCACAGACAATGCTGCAATGATTGCATCAAAAGGGTATTTTAATTTTGTGAACAATTATGGATTGGTTGATCCAAAGCATTTGGAACCAAAGAGCACATTGCCATTATAAATGATCAAACGCACACCAAACATGTGCGTTTTTATTTGTATAAATAAATTTAAAAAAGTGATTGACAACAACGCACCCGTGTGTTATATTATCTTCGCACCTCGAAAAGTAGGTGTTAATTTTTTGAAGAGGAAAAATCATGAGAACAAGAATTACACTAGAATGCACAGAATGCAAACAACGCAATTATGAGACATTTAAAAACAAAAAGAATGACCCAGATAGAATTTCACTTGAAAAATATTGCCCATTCTGCAAAAAACACACTGTTCACAAAGAAACAAAATAGGCTGTAGGAGAACTTTATGGCAAAAAATCAAAATAAAGAGTTAGGCTTGGCTGAAAACAAAAAAGCTATGGCAAAAAGCAAAGATGCCAAAAAGAAGATTAAAGAGCAAAAGCCAAAACGTAATAAAGCAAAAGAAACGGTTAGCGAACTTAAAAAAGTAACTTGGCCATCTTTTGGCACAGTAGTAAAAAACACCGGCATGGTGCTTGCAGTTGTGCTGATTTTTGGATTGGTTATTTTTGGGATTGATAGTTTGCTTAGCTGGATTATCAAAATGCTTATGAGTATATAGGAGAGCAACTATGGCGGAAAAAGAAGAAGCAAAGTGGTATGTTATTCACACATTCACCGGCTATGAAAACATGGTTGTTGATGGCATACAAAAAGTTGTTGAAAAAAATGGACTTCAAGATGACATTATTGAGACCAAAATCCCAATGGAAGATGTTATTGAAGAAAAGAACGGCAAGAAAAAAGTTGTTCAACGCAAGAAATTTCCTTGCTATGTGTTTTTGAAAATGCGTTATCGTGATAGTTTGTGGCACACAATTGTTAACACTCGCGGTGTAACCGGATTTACTGGACCTGCAGGCCGTCCACTTGAACTGACTGATGATGAAATTCGCAGAATGAAACTTGAAAAAATTAACATTGACCTTAAAGTTGAAGTTGGCAATAAAGTTAAAGTTATTGAAGGACCACTTGAATCTTTTGTTGGAGATGTTCTTGAAGTTGATGCTCAAAATCAAAAGTGCAGAGTTAGTGTAGAAATGTTTGGCAGACCAACCCCAGTTGAACTTGGTTTTGACCAAATTGAAATCATCTAATTATATTGGTTACTATTCGGGTTGCCACCCGATTGGTATATATGAGTGGGAGATGTGAAATTTTAGCACATCAATTAAACCACATTGCGAAAAATACGCAAAGGAGAAAGGGAAATGGCAGATAAAAAAATTGAAGCTGTTGTTAAAATGCAATTGCCAGCAGGCAAAGCTACTGCAGCTCCTCCAGTTGGTTCACGTCTTGGACCTTTTGGAATTAACCTTGGCGCTTTCGTTAAAGAATTTAACGATAAGTCAGCCCAACAGGCAGGTCTTATTCTTCCTGTTGTTATTACCATTTATGCAGACAGGTCTTTCACTTTTGAAATGAAGACCCCACCAGCAGCTGTATTAATCAAAAAAGCTCTTGGCCTTGAAGCTGCAAGTGGTAGACCAAACACAGAAAAAGTCGGAAAATTAACTCGCGCACAAGTTGAAGAAATTGCAAAAACAAAGATGCCAGATTTGAATGCTGCAAGCCTTGAAGCCGCTATGAGCATGGTTAAAGGAACTGCACGCTCAATGGGTATTACTGTTGAAGAATAGGCGGAGGACAAAAGTATATGAAACACGGAAAGAAATATGTTGAATCTAGTAAAAAAATAGATTCTGCTAAACTTTATGATGCTAGTGAAGCTCTTGGTCTTGTTGTTGAAACTTCAACTGCAAAATTTGATGAAACAATTGAACTTCATGTTAAACTTGGCGTAGATCCAAAAAATGCTGACCAACAAGTTCGTGGAAGCGTTGTTCTTCCTAATGGAACTGGTAAATCAATTAAAGTTTTGGTTATTGCAAAAGGCGACAAAGCTGATATTGCAAAAGCAAACGGAGCAGATTTTGTTGGCGCAGAAGATATGATTGACAAAATCATGAAAGAAAACTGGCTTGGTTTTGATGCCTGCATCACAACCCCAGACATGATGGGTCTTGTTGGTCGTATTGCTCGTGTTCTTGGACCACGTGGCCTTATGCCAAACCCAAAGAGTGGAACAGTAACAACTGACGTTGCAAAAGCACTTAAAGATATTAAAGCTGGTAAAGTTGAATATCGTTTGGATAAATTTGCTATTGTTCACGTTGTAATTGGTAAAAAGAGCTTTGGTGCACAAAAACTTCTTGAAAACTATGATGCAGTTATTGATGCACTTGTTAAAGCTAAGCCACAAGCAGCAAAAGGAACATACTTTAAGAGTATTTCTGTTGCTAGCACAATGGGACCTGGAATTAGAGTTGCTTATAAAGCACTATAATTTGAAAAACAAAACCGGTGAATTTCACCGGTTTTTTTGTTGCTTATTATGCGTGCGCATGCGCGCGTGTTGGTGCGCGTTCAATATATTATAAATAGGGGTGCAAAAGGCGCTCTTTTTTGTTTTATATAAAATATATAAAAAATATTAAAAAAAGTTGAAAAAGTTATTGACACGTGTCCGTGTGTGTAGTATTATATATACGCTGCGTTTGTGGCCTATTGGGATTATTATGCCCTTTTTGCGATACTACTATTACATAGTAATAGCCAGTCGAAAAAAGTTGGTGCATACCTAATGGATAAACCACAAAAAAGGGAAGAAGCAAAAGATTGCCTGCTTCCAATGCAGGATAACTTATGCGGACTAATGTGTGGGCACGACTCACGCGACAACCACTTTGGATGCCAAGAGCAAGGACGCAGTTGCTCCCAAAGAGCAGGTTGGAAACAAATAATAAATTGGAGGAATACTTAATGGCAACACAAAAAATAAGAATTAAATTGCGCGCTTATGACCATGACCTTGTTGACCAAGCGGCTGCAAGAATTGTGGAAACAGCTAAGAAAGCTGGCGCAAAGGTATCAGGACCAGTTCCTATGCCAACAGAAAAAGAAGTTGTAACAATACTTCGTTCAGTTCACAAACACAAAGATTCTCGTGAACAATTTGAAATGAGAACACACAAAAGATTGATTGATATCTTCAATCCATCAGCAAAGACAGTCGATTCACTTATGAAGATTGACCTTCCTGCTGGCGTTGATATCAACATCAAACTATAAGGATGCAGGAGGAAGAAAATAACATATTATGAAACACGCTATACTTGGTAAAAAAATCGGTATGTCTCAAATTTTCTTGGATAATGGCGTTGTAGTTCCTGTAACCGTAGTTGAAGCAGGTCCTTGCTATGTATCACAAGTAAAGACAGAAGAAAAAGATGGCTATAATGCCACACAACTTGCCTTTGTTGATGAAAAGGCTAGCAGAATTTCTAAACCACAAGCTGGACATTTTAAGAAAGCTAATGTATCTGCTAAAAAATATTTGAAAGAATTTAAACTTGACCAAAGCCTTGAACTTGGCGCAGAAGTTAAATGTGATATTTTTGCGGCTGGCGAAAAGGTTGATGTATCTGGGTTTACACGCGGTCGTGGTTTCTCTGGAAACATTGTTCGTTGGAACAACCACAGACTTCGCATGAGCCATGGTACTGGTCCTGTTCACAGAGAAGTTGGTTCACTTGGTTCAATTTCTCACGTAAGCCACGTTGTTAAAGGTATGCACATGCCTGGACAATATGGTCATGAAAAAGTAACAATTCAAAATCTAGAAATCGCAAGAGTAGACGCTGAACGCAATCTTCTTTTGGTTAAGGGTGCAATCCCTGGCCCAAAAGGCAGTGTTGTTGCAATCTGCTCAGCTGTTAAAAGCAGCAAATAATGGAGGGGGAGAAAACAATGCAAGTTAAACTATATAACACAAAAGCAGAAGAAGTTGGCAAAGTTACACTTTCTGATGCTGTTTTCAAAGCTCCATATAACGAAGCACTTATTCATCAAGTTATTGTTGCATATTTGGCTAATCAACGCCAAGGCAACAAAAGCACACTAACCAGAACTGAAGTTCGTGGTGGTGGACGCAAACCTTGGAGACAAAAAGGCACGGGACGTGCTCGTCAAGGTTCTATCCGTTCTCCACAATGGACAAAAGGTGGCGTAGTGTTTGCTCCAAAGCCAAGAGATTTTTCTAAGAAAGTTAACAAACAAATGAAAGCTGGCGCATTTGTTAGCGCACTATCTAGCGTTGTAGCAGATAAAGCACTCATTGTTGTTGATGAACTTAAACTCGATGGCAAAACAAAGAGTTTGGTTGCTGTTCTTGATGCATTCAAACTCGACAAACGCGTTACTATTGTAACAGAAAGCGCAAACGAAAATGTTGTTCGTGCAGCTGGTAACCTTGGACTTGTTAATGTTACTACTGCTAGTGATGTTAACACATACGATATTGCTGCATGCGACAAAGTTCTTGTAACAAAAGAAGCTATCAAACTTATTGAGGAGGCTTGCAAATAATGTTCGCACAAGATGTTATTATTAGACCTGTTTTGAGTGAAAAGAGTTATGCAGATATTGCAAACAAAAAATATACTTTTGAAGTTGCAAAGAATGCGAACAAAACTCAAATTAAACAAGCAGTTGAAAGTCTATTTAAAGTAAAAGTTAAAAGCGTGAATACAGCAAATGTATTTGGCAAAGTAAAAAGGCAAGGCAGATACGAAGGATTGACCGGTAGTTATAAAAAAGCTATTGTTCAATTGACAGCAGACAGCAAATCAATTGAATTCTTCGATAGTTTGTCTTAATAAAAGAGAGGAGAGATAAATTATGGCATTAAAAAGATTTAAGCCGACAAGCGCTGGTCAAAGATTTAAGACCACTCCTTCTTTTGAAGAAATAACCACAAGTCAACCAGAAAAAAGTCTTCTTGAAAAAGTTAAAAAGACTGGTGGTCGCAACAGCTATGGCAGAATAACAGTTCGTCATATTGGTGGTGGCAATCGTCAAAAGTATAGAGTAATTGATTTTAAGAGAGATAAAGACAATATCCCTGCAAAAGTTGCATCAATTGAATATGATCCAAACAGAAGCAGTTATATTGCGCTTCTTCACTATGCAGATGGTGAAAAGAGATATATTTTAGCTCCACTTGGACTTTCTGTTGGCGACACACTTGTTAGTGGCGAAAATGTAGAAATTAAAGTGGGCAATACCCTTCCACTTGAAAATATCCCAGTTGGTTCTATTATTCATAATATTGAATTTCAACCAGGACGTGGTGGCAAAATTGCTCGTAGCGCTGGCAATAGCGCACAATATATGGCTAAAGAAGGTGGCTATGCTACACTTCGCATGCCATCAGGAGAAATGAGAAAAGTTCCTGTTACTTGCCGTGCGACAATTGGTCAAATTGGCAACACAGAACATGAAATTGTTTCTCTCGGCAAAGCCGGTAGAAAACGTCATATGGGAGTTCGTCCAACCGTTCGTGGTAGTGTTATGAACCCTGTTGATCACCCACATGGTGGTGGTGAAGGTAAATCACCAGTTGGACATGCTGGTCCTATGACACCTTGGGGTAAACCTGCTCTTGGATACAAGACAAGAAAGAAAAAGAATATTTCTAACAAATTTATTGTTAAGAGAATTAATTAGGAGGTAAGAAAATGAGTAGAAGTGTTAAAAAAGGCCCATATGTTGATGAAAGTTTGCTTAAAAAAGTAAATGCTCTTAATGCGGCCAATGAAAAACAACCAGTTAAAACTTGGGCAAGATCTTCAACAATTGTTCCAGAAATGATTGGTCATACAATTGCTGTTCATGACGGCAGAAAACATGTTCCTGTTTATATTACCTCTGAAATGGTAGGTTATAAACTTGGTGAATTTGCACCAACAAGAACATTTAGAGGTCACAAAGTTAAAGCCGACACAACAGGAGGAGCACAATAATGGCAACAAGACAAAGAGAAAAAGCTGCAAAAATTGCTCAAACTCGTGATAAACGTGCAAAAGCAGTTGCAAAATATGTTCGCGTTAGTCCATCTAAAGTTAGAGTTGTGCTTGATGTTATCCGCGGCAAAGATTACGCAGAAGCAGTTGCAATTTTGAAAAATATCAAAAATACAAGTGCAGAAGCAATTCTTAAAGTGGTTGAAAGTGCTGGCGCTAATGCAGAAAACAATCTTGGACTTAACAAGGCTGACCTATATGTTGCTGAAACCTATGCAGATGGTGGACAAACACTAAAAAGATTCCAACCAGTTAGCAAGGGTAGAGCACACTCAATTTTGAAAAGAACAAGTCACATTACTGTGATTTTGGACGTTAAGGCGTAGGAGGAAGTATGGGACAGAAAGTTAATCCTAATGGTATGAGAATTGGTATTAACAAAGGTTGGTCAAGCAACTGGCTTGCTGATAAAAAATCAGTTGCAACATTTGTTAAAGAAGACCATGATATTAGAAAATTCATATCAGACAAATATAAAAATCATTCAATTTCTAAAGTAACAATAGACAGAACTGCTCAAAAAGTTGTTGTTTCACTTCACACAAGCAAACCTGGCATGGTTATTGGCCAAAAGGGTGCTGAAGTTGAAAACATAAAAGCTGGTCTTAAAAAACTTACTGGCAAAGATGTTATTGTTAACGTTGTTGAAATTCGTTCTCCAGATGCTGATGCACAACTTGTTGCAGAAAGCATTTGTGCTCAACTTGAAGCACGTGTTGGCTTCCGTAGAGCAATGAAACAAGCCCTTGCACGTTGCCAAAAAGCAGGTGTGAAAGGTGTTAAAATTATGGTTGGTGGTCGTTTGGATGGTGCAGAAATTGCACGTAGTGAATTCTATCAAGAAGGTTCACTTCCACTTCAAACTTTGCGTGCTAACGTAGAATATGGCTTTGCAGAAGCTCATATCTATGGCAAATTGGGCGTTAAAGTTTGGATTTATAAAGGAGAAATCCTTGGAAAGACCAGTTTAACCTCAAATGTGGGAGGAAACAAACATGTTGATGCCTAAGAGAGTTAAAAGAAGAAAAGTTCAAAGAGGTAGAATGACCGGAAAGGCAACTCGTGGAAATACAATTACTTATGGTGAATATGGAATTGTTGCACTTGAGCCATGCTGGATTACATCTAACCAAATTGAAGCAGCTCGTGTAGCTATGACAAGATACACAAAACGTGGTGGTAAAGTTTGGATTAAAATATTCCCAGACAAACCAATCACAAAAAAACCTGCACAAACTCGTATGGGTAGTGGTAAAGGTAATCCAGAATTTTGGGTTGCAGTTGTTAAACCTGGCAGAGTAATGTTTGAAATGGGCGAGATTAAAGAAGAAACTGCAAAAGAAGCACTTCGTCTCGCTAGCCACAAACTTCCTTGTGCAACAAAAATTGTTTCTAAGGCTGACTTAGAACAACAAGTGGAGGGTGAATAACATGAAGTCAAATCAATTCGCAAGCATGACTGATGCAGAACTTGTAGACAAACTTGCAAGTTTGAAAGCAGAACTTTTTAATTTGCGTTTCGCTCACACCACAAATAGTCTATCAAATCCTTTGCAACTTAAAAATTGCAAAAGAGATATTGCAAGAGTTAAAACAATAATTCGTGAAAGGGAACTTGGAATTAGCAAAGCTCCTGTAATGGAAGAAAAACCAGCAAAAAAAGCTAGCAAAAAGGCTATTAAAGGTTAAGGTGTAATATGGCAAAGATAGAAGAAAGAAATCTTAGAAAAACAAGAATTGGTGTTGTTTCTAGCAACAAAATGGACAAGACAATTACTGTTAAAGTTCATACAAAAGTTAAACACCCAATTTATAAGAAAACAATGAACCACACAACAACACTTGTTGCGCATGACGAAAAAAATGAATGCAGTATTGGTGATACTGTTGAAGTTGAAGAAACACGTCCTGTTAGCAAGAACAAACGTTGGCGCTTGGTTCGTATTGTAGAAAAGGTTAAATAACGAGGAGAGAGAAATTATGATACAACCACAAACAAGATTGAAAGTTGCTGATAATACTGGCGCAAAAGAAATCATGTGTATCAAAGTTCTTGGCGGTTCTAAAAGGAGATATGCAAGCATTGGCGATATTATTGTTGCTAGTGTTAAAACTGCTACCCCTGGTGGAACAGTGCAAAAGGGCGAAGTTGTAAAAGCTGTTGTTGTTAGAACTCACAAAGAGATTCGCAGACAAGATGGCTCAACAATACGTTTTGATGACAATGCTGCTGTTATTATTGATAACCAAAAACAACCAAGAGGAACTCGTATATTTGGACCTATTGCTCGTGAACTTCGTGATAAGGATTTCATGAAAATTATTTCACTTGCACCAGAAGTTATTTAGGAGGAGAGATAAATGGCAAAATGTAATGTTAGAGTTGGCGACACCGTTCTTGTTATTAGCGGAAAAGATGCCGGCAAACAAGGAAAAGTTTTGAAAGTTTCTCCACAAAATAACAGAGTTGTTGTTGCTGGAGTGAACTTGGTTTCAAAAAATCACAAAGCAAGAAGCGCTCAAGATAAGAGCGAAATTCGCAAACAGGAAGGCGCAATCAGCGTTTCAAATGTTATGCCAATTTGCCCAAAATGTGGCAAAGCAACACGTGTTCATCATGCAGTTGTAGATGGCAAAAAACATAGAGTTTGCAAATGTGGCGCTAGCCTCGATGGCACAGTAAAAGTTGAAAAGAAAGCAGAAAAGAAAGTTGAAGCACCAGCAGAAGAAAAACCAGTTCCAAAAGCTGCTAAAACTGCTGTAAAGAAAACTAGCAAATCTGCTGAAACAAAAGTAAAAGCAACAAAAACTGCAACAGCAAAGAAAGCTACAACCACAGCAAAATCATCTCAAAGAGGAGTGTAGAAAATGGCAGAAGTAAATAGATTAAAAGCTAAATACGAAAAAGAAGTTGTTCCTGCACTTCAAAAAGAGTTTGGCTATAAAAACATTAACGAAGTTCCAAAACTTGACAGAATTGTTTTGAATATGGGACTTGGTGACGAAAAAGACAACTCAAAGAGCTTTAATTTGGCAGTTGAAGAACTTGAAGCAATCGCTGGTCAAAAGGCAGTTGTTACAAAGGCTAAAAAATCAGTTGCTAACTTCAAACTTAGAGCTGGTCAAAAAGTTGGTGCCAAAGTAACCCTTCGTGGCACTAAAATGTATGAATTCATGGATAAGTTTATTGCTATTGCTCTTCCACGTGTTAGAGACTTCCGTGGTCTTAACCCAAATGCTTTTGATGGACGTGGAAATTATGCTTATGGCATTAAAGAACAACTTATTTTCCCTGAAATTGTATATGACAAAATTGAAAAAATCCGCGGTTTTGATGTTTGCTTTGTTACAACTGCAAACTCAGACGCAGAGGCAAGAAGCCTGCTTTCTAAAATGGGCATGCCTTTTAGAAAATAATGGAGCAAGGAGATAAATATGGCAAAAACATCAATGAAAATGAAGCAACAAAGACCTGCTAAATTTAGTACACGCGCATATACTCGTTGTTCTATTTGTGGCAGACCACATGCTGTTCTTAAAAAATATGGTATTTGCAGAATTTGCTTCAGAAATCTCGCATATAAAGGCGAAATTCCTGGTGTGAAAAAGGCAAGTTGGTAAGGAGGTAAAGAAAATATGGTATCAGATCCAATTGCAGATATGCTAACACGCATTAGAAATGCACAAACTGTTAGACATGAAACTGTTTCTATGGAAACATCTAAAATGAAAAAAGCTATTGCACAAATTCTTTTAGACGAAGGCTATATTGCTTCCTTTGAAGAAATTACAGAAGGAAAGTTTACAACTCTTGTTATTAAACTTAAATATGGTCCAAGAGGTGAAAAAGTTATTTCTGGACTTAAGAGAATTTCTAAACCTGGTCTTAAAATTTATGCAAATGCAGACGAACTTCCAAAAGTTCTTTCTGGCCTTGGCATTGCCATTGTGTCTACATCAAAGGGTGTTATGACAGATAAAAATGCTAGAAAATTGGGCGTAGGCGGCGAAGTGCTCGCTTATGTATGGTAGGAGGAAATCATGAGTAGAATTGGTAGAGCTCCTATTGCAATCCCTGCTGGTGTTACTGTTGACCTCTCAACAGATGGTGAAGTTATTGTAACTGGACCAAAGGGAACACTTAGACAAAAAATAGATACTTCTTGCATCACCTATGCAAACGAAAATGGCCATGTTGTTTTTGGAAGAAAAAATGACGAAAACGAAGTTAAAGCAAAACATGGACTATATAGAGCACTTGTTGCTAGCATGGTTAAAGGTGTTGTTGAAGGATATTCAAAATCACTTACTATTTCTGGAATCGGTTATCGTGTAGCCGTTCAAGGAAATAAAATTGTGCTTAACATTGGATTTTCACATCCTGTTAACATAGAAATACCAAAGGGACTTTCTGCAACTTGCCCAAGCGCAACAGAAATTGTTGTCTCTGGTATTGACAAAAATGCTGTTGGTCAATTTGCTGCAGATATTAAAGCACTTAAAAAGGTTGAACCTTATCACGGCTATGGTATCTTCTATACAAACGAACCAATACGCAGAAAAGAAATTAAAAAAGGTAAAAAATAAGGAGAGAAGGTATGTTTAAGAAAGTTAACAAAAACCAAGTAAGAAAAGCTAAACATGACAGAATTAGAAATGAACTTCGTGGAACACACGAACAACCAAGACTTAATGTTTATCGTTCTACAACTCATATTTATGCTCAACTTATTGATGACCAAAAAGGCAATACTCTTTGCAGTGCATCAAGCCTAGACAAAGAACTTGCTGAAAAACTTGCTGGCAAGACAAAAACAGAAGTTGCCTATGAAGTTGGCAAACTTGTGGGTAGCCGTGCTAAAAAGTTGAAAATTAAAAAAGTCGTGTTTGATCGTGGTGGATATGTTTACACCGGTCGTGTGCAACGCTTGGCCGAAGGCGCAAGAGATGCAGGACTTGAATTTTAGGAGGAGCACATAATGGCAGATAATGAAGTTATTGAAAATGTAGAAGCTGTTGAAGCTCCTGCTGAACAAACACAAGAAAATAAACAAGAAAGAGCTCCAAAAGGCAAAAAATTTGAACGTCGCCCAAGACGTGAAAGAAAAGAAGAAAAGGGCGACGGCCTCGACAAGAAGATGGTTACTGTAAACCGCATTTCAAAAACTGTTAAAGGTGGACGCAAAATGCGTTTCAACGCAGTTGTTGTAGTCGGTGATAGAAATGGTCGCGTTGGTGTTGGTATGGGCAAGGCAGCTGAAGTTACCTTGGCTATTGAAAAAGCAACAGCAGACGCAAAACATCATCTTGTGAATATTGCTCTTAACGGAACAACAATTCCACATGAAATTGTTGGTAAATTTGAAACAACAAAAATATTGATGTTGCCAAGTAAAGAAGGTACCGGAGTTATTGCCGGTGGTGCCGTTCGTGATGTTGTTGAAATGGCAGGTATTAAGGATATTACAGCTAAATCTTATGGCTCAAATAACCCTGTTAACTGCGTAAAAGCAACATTTGATGGACTTCTTAAACTTAGAAATGCAGAACAAATTGCTGCAATTCGTGGCAAATCAGTAGACGAAATTAGATAGGAGATAAGGTAAGATGGCAGAAACAAAAACAGCAGCTAAAAAACCAGCTGCAAAAAAACCAGCTGCATCAGCAGCAAAAGCTCCTGCAAAAAAGGCATCTAGCAAAACAGCAACTCCAAAAGTTGAAGAAGTTAAAGTAGAAGCTGTTGCAGAAGTTAAAGCCGAAGCTCCTAAAAAAGCACCTAGCAAAAAAGTTGAAAAACAACTTAGAATTACACTTGTTAAAAGTGGAGCAGGTAGACTTGAAAAACAAAAAAGAACACTTGAAGCTTTGGGACTTAGGAAAACTCATAGTTCAACAGTGAAACCAGACAATGCTTGCACAAGAGGAATGATTTTTGTTGTTAAGCATCTTGTTAAGGTTGAAGAAATTTAATCAAGGAGAATAGACCATGAAATTACATACACTCGCACCAGCACCTGGCTCAACATTTAAAACCAAAAGACTTGGTCGTGGAACAGGTTCTGGACTTGGTAAAACTTCTGGAAAAGGTCATAAAGGACAAAACGCACGCAGTGGCGGTGGTGTTCGTCCAGGATTTGAAGGCGGTCAAATGCCTCTTATTCGTAGACTTCCAAAAAGAGGATTTACAAATAATTGGAAAAAGGTTTATACTACAATTAACGTAAGCGATCTTGAAAAACTTGAAAATGGAACAGTTGTTACAGCTGAACTTTTGAAACAAGCTGGTTTAATCTCTAAGATTGAACCATATGGAATTAAAGTTTTGGGAAATGGCAACCTAACCAAACAACTTACTGTTAAAGCAGCTAAGTTTACAAGTTCTGCTGCAGAAAAAATTTCTGCTGCAGGTGGATCAATTGAGGTGGTATAATGTTTAGTTCTCTCGCAAGTGCATTTAAGGATAAAGAAATACGAAAGAAGATTTTGATAGTTCTACTTTTGATATTTGTATATAGACTTGGCTGTTGGCTTCCTGTTCCAGGACTTAACAGCAGCACATATTCTAGCATTATTGAAAATGATACTGTTGGAATATTAAGTTTGCTAAATACGGTAACAGGTAGTGCTCTTTCTAACGCTGCATTCTTTGCACTAGGCGTTACTCCATATATCAACGCGTCAATTATTGTTCAACTTTTGACCGTTGGTATTCCAGCTCTTGAAAGACTTTCTAAACAAGGAGACGAGGGCAGAGAAAAAATAAACCTTATTACCAAAATTGTTGCAATTGTGCTTGCAATTGCACAAGGTGTTGGAATAGTTCTTGGATATCAAGACACACTTTCACCAATATTTGGTGAAAACTTGCTTTGGCTTTCTGGCATAATGGTTGTCATTTTGCTAGTTGCTGGAACATGCATGACAATGTGGATTGGTGATAGAATCACTGCACAAGGAATTGGCAATGGACTTTCACTTATCATCTTTGTTGGTATTATTGCAACATCTGCACAATCTATTGCTAACGCAATTTATAGTGTGTTTACTTCAAGCGTTTCATATTTGTGGGAACTTCTTGGATTTTTGCTTTTGGCAGTTGTGCTATTTGCCCTTATTGTTTGGGTTGATGGCGCTGAAAGAAAAATCCCAGTTCAATATGCTAAACAAGTTAAAGGCAGAAAGATGTATGGCGGACAATCTTCATTTATTCCTATGAAGGTTAATGCTTCGGGCGTTATGCCAATCATCTTTGCTAGCGCAATTATTACTTTCCCATCACTTATTATTACTTTGTTCTGGCCAACAAGTAGTTTTGCTACTTGGTGGGGAACATATATGGGAACAGGCACAATTGTTTATAGCATTGCCCTTGCACTTCTCATATTATTCTTCTCATATTTTTATGCTCAAATGCAGTTTAACCCTGCTGACGTTAGTTTGAATATTCAACAAAATGGTGGATTTATTCCTGGTATTCGTGCTGGAAAACCAACAACTGAATATCTAACTAGAGTATCTAGAAGAATAACATTGTTTGGTGCTGTGTTCCTAGCATTTTTGGCACTTGTTCCATCAATCATCTTCAAGATTGTTGCTGGCGGACAGCTTTCACTATTGAATGCGTTTACTGCAACAGGTATGCTCATTATTGTTAGTGTTGCTCTTGAACTTAAACAACAACTTGATGCACAGATTATGATGAAACGTCACAAAAATATTTTGTAATAGGCAAGGTAAATATGAATTTGTTGGTTATGGGGGCACAGGGCTCTGGAAAGGGCACGGTGAGTGAAGCACTAAAAAAACAATTTGGAATTGCAACAATTTCAACGGGCGATATGTTTAGAAGCGCAATAAAAAATCAAACCGAACTTGGCAAAATTGTTGAACCAATTATTAATGCCGGACATTTGGTTGATGACCAATTGACATTTGCTATTTTAAAAGAACGCTTGAAAGAAAAAGATTGCAAACATGGTTGGATTTTGGATGGCTTTCCTCGCACTCTTAATCAAGCCAAAGAACTTTGTGAATGTGAACATATTGATAAAGTGATTTACCTTGACGTTGATTACCAAACAATACTTGATCGCATTGTAGGCAGACGAGTTTGCCCAGCATGTGGTCACATACATAACATAAAATATTCTGGCGATCCATTTTATTGCTCAGTGTGCAATACAAAATATATTGTTCGCGATGACGACAAGCCAGATGCTATTGCAAAGCGTCTTAAAATATTTAAAGAACAAACACTGCCTGCAAAAGAATTTTTTGAAGAAAAGGGTTTGGTATTAAATGTTGATGCAAACAAAAGTTTGTCTTACACACTTGACCAGATATTAGAGGGACTGAAGGTTTTATGATTACTATTAAGAACAAAAAAGAAATTGAACTCATGCGAATTGCCGGCGACATTACAATCCGTGCGATTGAGGAAGTAGGCAAGGCAATTCGCCCAGGAGTTTCAACCAAACAACTAGATAAAATTGCACATGATTATATTGTTAGTCGTGGTGCAAAACCTGCCTGCCTTGGTTATGATGGCTTTCCTGGAACAATTTGCACATCTGTTGATGAGGTTGTTGTTCACGGAATTCCTAGTGATGACCAAATATTGCAGGAGGGACAAATTATCAGCATTGATTGTGTGGCTAGTTATAAAGGTTATCACGGAGATGCTGCAAGGACCTTTGCTGTTGGTAAAATCAGCGAAGAAAAACAAAAACTCATTAAGGTTGCTGAAGAATGTTTTAACAAAGCCCTTGAAGGACTGAAAGCAGGCAGCAGACTTGGTGATATTGGTGCAAGCGTTCAAAAGCATGCATTAAAACATGGTTTTGATTCAGTGCGTGTTATGGGAGGACATGGAATTGGCAGACATATGCACGAAGATCCATTTGTTCCAATGTATGGCACAGCAGGCACCGGAATGAAACTCAAAACTGGCATGACGATTGCAATTGAGCC
>Ga0310696_10001864_pt1 | contig 29341 bp, 36 predicted proteins | sample AusTroGonzalo_MG_4_FD_203885 | JGI IMG/M metagenome (GOLD analysis project Ga0310696, IMG submission 203885) | Bovine rumen microbial communities from tropical cattle in Woodstock, Queensland, Australia - Gonzalo_02 (v2) (version 2) | ecosystem: Host-associated > Mammals > Digestive system >... | reverse complement strand
ACTGAAGGCGAAGGTGCAACGCGCCATCGACAACAAGAAGGTGGGCTACACGGAGCTGTTCAGCCGCTTCGGGAAGCGGTACCTTACGGTTGTCCCCTTGGAGGCCGAGGAGCGGAAAAAGATGACGCAGGCCACGGCCACGATGATCATCAAGGCCAACTGCAAGGAAGGCACCGACACGGGCGCGGTTTTGCGCCGCACAATGGGCGAGGACGGTATGCCGAGCCTGCGCCGCATATACAAGGAACTGATGAAAGAGGCATGACCATGAAAAGGGCGTACAGCGTGAGCAACATATTGACGGCAAAGTTCAAGACACTGCCCTTCACGGGGCAGTGGCACGATGCCGTTGGCGACCCGGAACTGACAGGGACATGGGTGATCTACGGCCCGCCGAAGCACGGCAAGACCTCGTTTGCCATGATGCTGGCCAAGTACCTGACGGAGTTCCGCCGCGTGGCCTACGACAGCGTGGAGGAAGGAAAGAGCCGAACGATACAGCTTGCGCTTGAGCGGACGGGAATGATGGACTGCGGCGGGAAGTTCGTGCTGCTTGACAAAGAGAGCGTGGACGACCTAAAGGAACGCCTTGACAAGCACAAAAGCCCCGATGTGGTGGTGATTGACTCGGTGCAGTTCATGGAAATGAAGTTCAGCGAGTACAAGGAGCTGAAGGCGCGGTACCCGCACAAGCTGTTCGTCTATGTGAGCCACGTGCAGGGCAACCTGCCGGAAGGCCATGTGGCGCGGCGCATCTGGAGAGACGCAAACGTGGCGTGGCGCGTGGAGGGCTTCAGGGCCTTCCCCGTGAGCCGTTACGGAGGCGGCAACCATATCGACATCGACACGACAAAAGCAACCGAATATCACGGAATAGGACTATGAAAAACAAGAAACAACTTATCAGGGAGTTCCACATCCTTCTGCACCGGCTTGGCATCGACGAAATCGGCAAGGAGGGCATCCTTGCGGGCTATGGCGTGGACAGCAGCACCGAACTGAACGAGGCCGCCCTGACGGAGATTTGCGACCGGCTGCATGAGGAAGCGAGAGCGCGAGGAATGGAAACAGAGGCCAAAAACAGCCCCACAGAGGCCGAGAAGGAACGCAAGCGGCTGAAGGTATCAATCGGGAAGTTGCTGGCCGCACAGGGCAAAATCAAGGCCGACGGATGGGGTGTTGCGGAATGGAACCTGATAGCGGGAACGGCCTGCCGTGCCGCCAAGGTGAGCCGGATGGACGACATACCCGCCAGCAAGTGCCGTGGGCTGATCTACGAGTTCAACAAGCAGCGGGAAGGGATTGAAAGGGCAAAGGAATATACCGTCAATAATCAATAATTAACCAACAATTAAACATCAATTAAAATGAGTTACTTCATCGAAAAACCAAACACATGGAGAGCGGCCAACCGCAAGTGCGCCGAAATCCAAAAACACATCGGCAAACTCCGAAACTGCCTCATCGAAGACGATGTTTCACGCGATGCGCTGGTCGAGTGGATTCGTCAAATGGTGGAAGAATTGAACGCGACCTATCCACGCACAAAAAGGCTGTCTGTTACTTTTTCAAACGGCGATTTTGTTAGTTGTCAGCCAGCAGAACCAAACATTGCAGATGAATATGTTTTCACTTTTCGCATCCATCCTGTTGAGAGAATATACAGCGTTGCGAAGAAAGCCGCTGTCTTGAAGGAAGGAGGCCAGCAATGAAAACACCAGGACACAAGATCAAGTGCTGCATCTATGGCGAAACGAAAGAGGAATGGGGCAACAATGCCAGACCAGTTGCAAATGGCGTGTGCTGCGACACCTGCAACTGCGAAAAAGTCATACCGGCACGGCTCAAGATGGCCTTCTCTACTCCAAAAACCAACTGACCTATGGACGGAACGCTATTCAACATAGAAGACTACACAGACGAATGCGTGCGGAGCATCATGCAAGGCAAAACCTGCCGACAATGCGGCCATCGTGTGACATCGCACCAAGGTCATAATGGTCGCCATCGTGTAGCGGTCTGTGAAGCCATAAAAAGCGGGCGCACAAAGAGCGGATTGCTTCGTGTTCGCGTCAATCAACCGGCTTGCATACTATTCACCAATAGAGACCAATAAACACATAGAAACAACACTTAAACATCAATTAAAATGGACAACGAGAAACAGACAGTAGAAATGACAGCGGCTGAAGCTGAGCAATTTGCCGCGTTCAAGGAAGCCCAGGCAAAGAAAGAGGCCGAGGCAAAGAAGAAAGCCGACCGCGAGGCCTACACCAAGCTGGTGGATGAGACAATAGCCTCGTCCATGCCGCAACTGCGGGACATTAGCCAGGCCATCACGGAAAGGAAGCAGCTTGTGATGAGCAATTTCAAGACCGCGTTGGAACTGAAGGCCGACATTTTCGGCGTTAAGGACAACCAGCACAGCCACACCTTCACCAACAGCGAAGGCACGGCCAGGATCACCCTCGGCCAGTACCAACTGGACAATTACAAGGACACGGTGAACGAGGGCATCGCCATCGTGAAGGAGTACATTGGCAGTCTGGCCAAGGATGCTGACAGTGCCGCCCTGGTGAAGGCTGTATTGCGCCTGATGAGCCGCGACCAGGCGGGCAACCTGAAAGCGAGCCGTGTGCTCCAGTTGCGCAAAATGGCCCAGGAAAGCGGCAACGAGCGGTTCCAAGAGGGTGTGCGCATCATCGAAGAGAGCTACGCCCCCACCGAGAGCAAGCAGTTCATCAGGGCCGAGGTTAAGGGCGAGAACGGGAAATGGATTCCCGTGCCGCTTGGGATGACGGAATGCTAAGGAGGGAGCGATATGGGACAACAGAACCTCAACCACGAAATCTGGGCGACATGCCCGGTTTGCGGGTACGAGTACGACCAGCGCGTTTGGGGCGACACCTGCCCCAAATGCGAACGGGAAACGATGAAACGGATCAAGGAAGACGAAACGCGGGAGGCACTATGACATTCGATGAGATATACAACGCGGCATATCTGCTGACCAAGAAGGAAAAACTCCAATTGGTAAACAAGATTCTGGGAAGCATCGGCGAGGCGGGAAAACTGCGCGACACGCTTGACCAGACCGAGGAAGACCACCGCAAAAACAACGTAGTGCTGAAGGGCATGAGAGCCTTCGAGGAAGTGTATCAGGCAAAGAAGCATACGGCCTACATCAGCACAAAGGCGGACTGGGCACCCATGAAGGCTCTGATTGGCAAGCTTAGCGAGAAGATCGTAGAATCGACACCCAAGAACGGATCGGCACCATTGATTGTGGATGATCGGTTGCGCATTGACGCGCTTAAGCAGTTCCTTGAGGCTGTGAGCCAAATGAAGAACGACTGGTATTTCAAGTCCGCCTTCACACCGATGATGCTGAACTCGAAGTTCAACCAAATCTATTCCGAACTATTAAACAACAGCGACCATGCCAGACAGCAAGCAGCTTTCGACTATCTCTAACAACGCCGTGGCGGTACCGACACGGGAACTGCTACAGAAATGTCCCGTGGCGCAGCGGCTCTACGACAGGACTGGCGACGGCCTTCCGCTGGCGGCTGTCGCTGTTGTGGCCGCTGCCGACCGCAGCATCACCACTGCCACGGCATCTGTCAGGAGCACGGGGCAGGTGAGCGTGAAGCGTTTCGCCAAGGATTTCGACGAGCGGACGCTTGCCGCCTTGATCCTGACGCATCTGACCATCGTTGAGGACATGGTGAACGTGGCCCGTCCGATGAAGCCGGAAGCGATGGCCATGCTCTCGAAGGAAGTGGCACAGATGCTGGTGGAGGACGACATGCAATGGAACCTGCCAGACATCCAAATCGTGGCCGACCGACTGGCCAACGGCGATGCGGGACAGGTGTACGGCGGTCTGAACAAGGCGATGGTGATGAAGGCCTTCCTGACCTACATGGGCGAGAAATGCGACGCTTTCTGCGAGTTGCGCCAGGAACAGGCAAGGGAGCACAGCTTCGGCGACTTCGGGGCCGAGAGAGGCGGCACGGCGCGGTTGAGGGAAAGGATGAAGAACGTTGCCGCGCTTGCCGCATACAACGAAGGAAATTTCAAAAAGGACATCAAACAATAATCACAATGGAAAAAGTAAGACAATACGAATCGACAAAGATAGAAATCTGCCGCAACTGCGGAGGCTCCGGCATGGTACATCCCGAAGTGGAGGGAAGCTGGCTCCTGCGCCGGATGCAATGCCCTGACAGGCTTGTCACCTGCGACGTGTGCGGCGGAAGCGGTCGCGTGAAAAAACACACGGCAATCACTGTAACTGTGCGTTCTTTCCAATGACGATGCAGCATGGGCGGGAAGAGACACTATCGATCGACCAAGAAGCGGATCAAGGCCATTGTCGCCATCGTGAAGGAGGAGTATGCACAGGGTGACCAGACCAGGTGCTACAAGGCGATATGGCGGCGGAGGATATGGCCCGAGTTCGGCGTATGCTACGCAACATTCCTCTCTTACATAGGGGTGCCTCCTTCGGAACTGGAGGAAGCCCCGGAAAACGAAGACACAAACCAACTTAAACTTTTTGACCTATGAGAAAATCAACCATCATCAAAGACCTTCAGGACATGCTCGAGAATAAGTTGCCTGGAGTGAAGTACATCGACAAGGATTGGGGCCAGCTCTACATGGAGCATCCTCCGGTGGGCTGGCCATGCATCCTGATTGACATCGAGCAAGTTGATCCAAAGCAACTGCACGGAGGGGACGAAAAGGACACGGCCATCATTGTTCTGACCGTTGCGAACCGCCGCACTAATCACAGTAGCGCACACGCTCCGAGGGCTGCCAAGGAAGCGAGCTGCAAAACCCTCGACCTGACGGACGACATCCACGACTTTGTCCAGGGTTATTCCGCCAGTGGGGAATATTCCCCGTTGGACGCCATCTCATTCCAAAAACAGAAAGATATGCCGGTGGAAGAGTGCTATGCCATGCGCTATCGCACGAACTACAATATCACCCCACCGCTGATGGCAATACATAACGAAAACACATAACGCTTAAAACACAAAGACATGGGAAAAATATATTGGATTAGCGGCAACACGCAGAGGCTGATCATCCCACTTGAGCAGGAAGTGATGACCCAATCCGGGGAGATAGTGAAAGACCCCTATTATCCCGATGAAGGCGCGACGGTGACCGTCAGCCTTGTTGGCACATCTCGACACACCTATACGCCAACCATCGACGGCAACCTGGCCATCGTCACCACATACGTCGACATCCCACGCGGATGCTACGGCGTCGAGGTGACGGTTGAAAACACAGACGGGTCGCAATTACGGTCGTTCTGGGATGACCAGGTTGTTGTGACGCGTCGAAACGACTCCGTGCTGGAGGAGTGGGACGAGTTCAAGAACCAGAGCATTGAGGCCCGCGCCGCACTGTTCTTTTTCGCCCGTGGCGAGAAAGGCCAGCAAGGAGAACAGGGACTGCAGGGCCTGCGTGGGGAACAGGGAGAACGTGGGGAACGGGGTCCGCAAGGCGAGAAAGGCCAGCAAGGAGAACAAGGTCCGCAAGGTGAGCGAGGCCCACAGGGAGAGCAGGGGCCGAGTGGCGGTTTCCTCTTCCCTTCAATGGACTTCGACCCCGAGACCGGCGTGCTTACCATCAGCGGAGCCGACAACGACGTGGATCGCATCAGATACGATGAGAGCACGGCGGAACTTGTGGTCAGGCTTGTAAACAACATCATCTAATAATAAACACAACAAACATGGCAACAGTAGAAATACGCTATCAAGTAGGCGAGGCCTGGAAAGGGACTTACGACGCCTACGCAGAGTACAGCCTTGCCGCTGTCGTGAAAGACCCGCAAGGCATGGGTGTCTACCGGTCGCTTCGCAGTGGCAACGTCGGGCACCCTTTGACCGACCCAGGATGGTGGTTCTGCATCATCGACATGAGTAACATTGCGAACCTCAACAACAGAATCGCTTTTGACGAGGATGCCCGCGCAAGGGCGGAGCTGGAACGTGAACACGCCGAGACCGGGCGTATGGAATCCGAGATTAACCGGAACACTGCGGAGGATGCCCGCGCAAGAGCGGAGGCGATCCGTGAACATGCCGAGGACGGACGTGCGGAATCCGAGACCAATCGGTCCAATGCGGAGGATGCCCGCGCAAGGGCGGAGCTGGAACGTGAACATGCCGAGGACGGACGTGTGGAATCCGAGATTAACCGGAGCACCGCGGAAAATGCCCGCACAAGGGCGGAGGAAACCCGACAGTTGAACGAGAACAACCGTTCCAACGCCGAGACCGAGAGGGTGAGACAGGCCTATGCCGACCATTTACTTTCGGAAGAGCTTAACACCCATCCCATGAGAATCAACACCACCACCGGCACGTGGGAAAGATGGGATGTGGAGAATGACCAATACGTCGACACGGGGGTCATGGCCATGGCATCGCCATTCGCCACCTTTGACGTCGATGTCGCAACCGGGTGCCTCATGATGACACATGACGCCACCTATACCGGTCCACAGTTCTCTGTGGACCAAAACACAGGAAACTTATTACTCACAATCTAAACAACAAAACACATGGCACAAACAAATTTGGGAAGAATTATGATTGTTAACAAAGGCGCTTGGAGCGAATCTGTGGCCTACTTCAAGTTGGACATGGTATGCACCGCCGATTCCGCCTATGTCAGCAAGGTTGACAATAACCTCAACCACGACGTGACCGACACGGACTATTGGATATGCATTGCCAATGGCAAGCCGGCCACAATAGCTGCCGCCGCTTCTGAAGTTCAAAGAATCGCTGACCATCAGCAGTATGAATCCGACCACGAACGCGCCGAAGCGGACCATGAGGATTTCGAGAACTTCACCAGCGGCACATACGAGAACCTCGTGGCCGGCGACCTGGTGTCGCTCAACGACAGGGTGACTACGCGCGACAAGTTCGTGATCCGCACCACGGCGGGCAAAGAATCGATAGACAGCTCGAATGACGCGCTTCTGCTGCAGCTTTTGGGCGGTCACGGATTCAAGATCAACGCGCTGCGCTGGAACTGCACCAATGCCATCGACCCCGCAGCATGGGCATCTGGCAAGACCAGCGGCTACATCACCGGTACCGTGGCGAACGGTGCGATAGCGGCTGGAAACCACAAGCTGTGCATAATCCGCACGCCGATGTGCCGTGCCGGTGAATACGGCACTGCAGCCGAGAACAATGGCTGGCTGCTGACCGACAATGGGAAGGCCAACCGCAAGGTGGGAGACGGGGTTGTTGTTGGAGTGTGGCATTCGCCGACGCTGCCGGCCCTGGGCGCCCAGGTGACGGCGGTGACTGAACACACCTTCACAGGACATTCGGAGAGGTTCTACCTGCCCGACGAGGGCTATATGATTGTTGAGGTGGCTTCAGGTGTCAATCTTGCCAATCTGTGCGCACACCTGGCATGGTCAAAGGACTACGACAAGTTCACGGCCTACGCCTCGCCCAAGGAACTGGTTGTTGCCGTTGCGCCTTTGTCGACCGCATTCCAGACTGAGACCGTAAACGGAAAGACCTGCCTTGTGCTTCGCGGAATCGAGCAGGGCAACGGCGGCATCTTCGACGACGTCACCATTTATCCCGAAGGCGGCGGTACCTACGAGCGCAACATTGCCACCCAACTGCTGTCTTCGCTGGCCTGGACAGAGACACCAATCGAGCAGAGCGGCATTGACCAGGAAAGCGCCGTCACGGGTTATCGCTACACCGCGAGCTTGCCACAGTCAGGCACCTACGCCGCCATTCTCGACGGCTTGATCCGCTCCGACATTGAAGGGATGACGCTTTCAGGATACACACTCACGCTTGACAGTGCTGAGCGTCTCACCCCCGCCACCGCCTTCGCGGGCAAGTACGTGGATTATCAGATGGCAACGCCTGTCAGCGGCACACACAGCATCAACCCCGCCGGCAAACTGCCCGACGACATGGGTACCGAGGAGGTGGTGGGTGGCGACAGCGCCACCGGCACCATAGTCATCAGCTACATGCAGGGCTTCAAGGACACGATGCGCGCCTTGGTGAACGAGTTCCGGGCCGCATCAAGTGAGATTGAGGAGATGGGCTATACCAAACCCAACTACTGCGTTGGCGAGTGGGTCGAGAACGCCAACATGGCAAGCCCCAACGACCTGGACAACCTGGACGCCCTGGCCGTGTTCGGCAACCGTGAATGGGCGTTGGACTGGAGGCCTTTCTTGGTCGACATGACCCCGGTGGAGGGTGAGACCAGGAAACGCCCGGTAATGGAACTGCGCAAGAACAACTTGCTGCGCGACATCTACGGCAACTGGGCTCCGGTGGTGGGCATCACCGAGGCAATGCGCAACGAGTGCATGGCCAACGCCCTCTACACCGACGCTTCCTGCACTACGCAATACTGCGCCGCCGGTGCCTACGACCCCGAAACCTTCCTTTCCTTGTGCTCGGTCCAAACCGTCAATGGCGTGAAAAAGCTGGTCCGCCCGAAGCTCTACAAGGCCGCCAACACAGAAGTCGGCCACTACCTCATGCCTTGGGAAACCATCGAGACGAAGTACTCAATCTTCGTGGGCCGCAAGGACGAGGTTTGTCTAATCGACAATGTCGTTGGAGCTTCAGGCAAGGAATGGAACGGCATCATCGCCGAGAACGTGAACTTCTGGGACGGCGTGAACGTGAGGGTGTTCTCGCTGCCGCCAACCGGCATCTGTCCGTCACCCATGACGGCAATCAAGGAGAACGACGTGGTGAAGCTTCGCTCCTTCTACTTCGACTACGCCGAGACGATTGCAAAAGGATACAAGGGAACCGCCACCAACTGTGAGATGTTCTACGGCGACGGGCACTATCCATTGGCGGGCCTGTCACAGATTACCAACAAGAACTACGCCCGTAACAACAACCACGACGTCACCAAGCCGTTCCCGGTTGCGGAAGGGGGCTATCACGCCAGGAACGCTTTCCTCCGTTGCATAGAAGCCGCATGGGGCACGAAATACCTTTGCGCCACAAGCCGTTTCTCCAGCGGCGTGTCCTCAAACGACGGTGTCAGCAACGAGTCGCAATGGCTTGGGAGAGGAGGCATCAGATGGAAGAAAACTGGGGATGCGGCATGGAATTACTGCACATGGGCGAGCAACACGCACGGCATCTACAAGAATGCCGAAGGCGGGCGCGACTACATGGTGACGACACTCAACTACTACTCGTTCCACTGCAAGCCGCTGGAGGCGCAACTTGCGGTCTCGTTCGCTGTGGAGTTCGGAATCGGCGCAGGAGAGACGTTCGAGTTCTACGGGCACGCCTGGAGATACGAGAACGTAACAAGAAGCGGACTGTTTTCGCCAGCGACCGTGGCCGAGGGGCAGATGAACTGCAGGGCCTACAAGATTGTGGAAGGCACCTTTGATGCGTTCAATGCAGACGGCACTCCGCAAAGCTTCGATGTGGAAGTATGCCTGCGTACGGGCTTGATGCTTGGTTGCGACCTCAGCGGCGACGGCGCTCCATATTGGGGCGGCGGCATCGAGATGGTTGGTGAGTGCACGGTTGCACCTGCGACCAGCAGATACGGCCACAAGATAGAGGCCTTCATTGAACCCGACCAGACCAAATGGGTGAACGAAAACACGGTTTCCGTCAACATCGGTCAGCGCTTCGGCTTCGAGAGCCAGTACAAGAGGGCTGGTTCCATAGTCACCAGGGCGAACAACTATATCCGAAGGAAGCTGCCCAACACTCCCTTGCCGGTATCGCATTGCTCGTCGTTGGGCAAGGGCGAGAGCGGATTCGGGTACATGGCCAATTATTGGGGCACGGTCGGCAAGAAAACGAGGGTCGGCCTCCTTTGTGGCGACAGCGCTGGCAACGGTAGTCTGTCGGCGAGGTGTCTGTTCGCGTACGCCTCCGCGGCCTTTACGGGCAGCTACATCGGTGGTTCTGCTCAAGTATTGCTTGACGTGTAAAGTGCAACGTGGCGCAGCCACTGCAAGGGCGATGCAATCGCCCGACCATTACCGCCCTTCGGGGCGGTTTTTTTTTGATTTTTTGTATCTTTGCAGCGTCGCAGCGTCCAAGTCCGGCATAGTGACCGTGACCTCCGAAGGCGCGAGGACAATGATAGGGTGTCAGGCGGCCTCCTTTGTGGCGACAACGCTAACAACGGTAATCTGTCGGCGAGGTATCTGATCGCGAACAACTCCGCGGCCAATACGGACAACAACATCGGTGGTTCTGCTGAAGTATGAGCAAAAGAAGAACTTTGTACAGCCTGGCATCCGAGCCCAGAAGCGGCTATTTTACGAGACCAGCCGTCGATTGTGGAGGACGGCGGCAAGGCGGGCTGAGATGCTCGGGCTGTGATACCCAATACTGTGCCATTGCAGCCAACTTGCCAACTGCTCAATACTTGGATTGGGTGACATGAAAGTGACAAAGGAAACGGTGCTAAAGGCAATGGAAAAGGCCGCCAAGGGTCACAGCGACCAGAAAGGCGTGGAAAGCATGATGAGGAACAGCGACATCTATGCTGACATGGTGATGCGTTCCATTGCCTCCGGGGAGTACAAGAACAACCTCCGGTACCGGAAGCTCACCAAAAGGAACTCCAACGGTAAGCTCAGGCATATAAATTCACCGTTTCTCTTCACTTTTGTCCTACAGCATTTGTTTCTGCAGATGGCGTGGCCAATCTACCGCAAGCATGACAATTACAACGCCCTGAATTGCAAACCCGGGTGCGGGATAACCGCGAACGACCCATCAATGTCCGTCATACACCGTCTAAAGCATCTGATGTATGACAGGCGCGACTTGCATTATTGTGTGATTATCGACCAAAGGAAATGCTACGAGCATATCAGGCCAAAAGCGTTCAGGAAGGAAATGCGGCGCTTGACCGACGACAGGGAACTCATTGAATTTGGCATCGCCGTCAGTTTTCTTGACAATCGCCTCCCAATCGGGACCCCGACATCTTCCTTTGTCCACCATGTTGTTATGCTTAGACACGACCATTGGAGCAAACAGGCCGCCCCTTTTGCATTGGGATATGCAGACGACTATCTCTATGCCACATACACAAAAGAGGACGCAAACCAACTTAAATGGAGGGTGCAGAACCACTGGTGGTATGAACATGGGATCAGGGCCAAGGTGTCAACGATTCGTGTCCAACCATTAGACAAAGAGGTCTCGTTTTGCGGGTACGTTATAAGGAGAAACCCCGATAAAGGTGTAACCGACCACAACAAAGGTTACACGACAATAAGGCAGAACATCAAGGCGCGGGCGCTGAAGTGCAAGAACAACGATTCATGGGCGGCATACTATGGAATATTAAGCCATGCTGACTGCTATGCCCTCATGCAGAAAATAGAGGAAAAAATGAAACTCAGACAATTAACCGAGAAAATCAGAATCAACCGAAAACTTGATGCTCCGAACATCTCGCCAAAGGAACTTGAGGGCAAGGTGTTCACCATCTACGACTATGACGTTAAGTGTGACGCCAAGGGATCCCCGAATTGGATCAAGTGCCTCATCGGCATCGAGGAAAAGGACGAAGAGGGCAACGCAACCGGTAAGATGCGGGCCTACGAGTTCCACGGGAGCTACATGTACATCGTGGAGTTCATAACGATGGCGGAGAAAACATTCGGCAAACAAAACATGCTGCCCCTGGAAGAGATGGAGATTACCAACCAATGCGGCTACATCTTCAAGGGAAGCACGAACCAGATGGAGTACATCGACGATGGCGGCGGTCAGACCAGCCTTTTCGTCAATTCCTGACCGAACCGCTGAAGGTTGCGGCTGATGACGGCCTCGGCTCGTTTCCTTACCTCGGGATGGTCGCCGAGGAACTGCCTCTGCGGGATGGTGATCCTGGAGCCGACCTTCATCAGTGCCATCCATTTCCAAGCGTCGTTCTTGGTGGACTTGTACTTGTACCAGAAGAATTTCTTCATTCTTGCGGTGACTGTTATCGTACCGCCGTAGTTCTGGATGGCTGCATAACGCTCGGAGGTTTCCCAAACCACACTGTCGGTGTCCACACGGCAGCGGATCGATCGGCGAAGTCTGCCCGTGACCATGAGCAATGAGCCATTGCCGTTCATCTTGCGGGGCGGCCATGACTTGTCGAAGAATGCCTTGCGCTGGAAGTTGCGGTCGAACTCGTCGGAAAGCTCCACCCGGATGTCGTTCAGGATTTTTCTTTTTATGTCGGTCATTTTTTTATGATTTGGCTTGCATTATCCAAAAGTTTTGTATTTTTGCAGCAACGATTCTGCGGATTCGTTGAATACTGGGCTGGCTCTTAGGAGTCAGCCTTCAGCTTTTAATAGAGCCTTCTATACCCGTTCTGCTCATGAATCCATACCTCAGTGATTATAATTCCTGATCTAATCTGTCCGTGGATAGAATTGAGCATATACCTGTCAGTCAATCCGCAACTTTCCACAACTATTCTGTCTGATTGCTTAAGACCGTGGTTGCACATGTTTCTGAAAGCGTTCTTTGCAATCCTTGAGGTGAAACCCTCATGTTCAAAGAACACCCCGTCCACCAGCATATCAGGGCAACATCCGTAGTATTTTGTCCCTTTCAAACTGCCATAGATGGAATCATAGTCAGGGCAGAACTTGCCGCCGTCGAATTTAGGTGTTATTGTGACAGTCTTTCCTAACGAGGCGAAATATATTGCAGCCGCTTCAATACGCTTGTAGTCATCGGTCTCTTTGTCAATGATTGCATAGGTTTCAAGCCTTCCCCCGTTTTCAAAGGTTCTGACGGTTTCCTTCACAAGCAATGGGGTGCGTTCGTAACATCTCTGTATAATCTTGCACGCCCTGCACTTCTCACTGTTGGGGTTGTAGGCCAGTTTGTTGTATGTGCAGTCACCACACCCCTTGGGCAGATACGGATGCTTTGGTGGGAACACCTTCCCAGCCTTGCCAGGATTGAAGCGGAACATGGCAGCCTTGTTCTGGCCGTTCTTCCCTATCTGCGTGGTGGCGCGTTCCCCAGCCTTGCAAGCCTGGTCGGAGTCGGACAGCGGGTACCTGTCCTTCAGCACCTGTACTGCGGTACACCGACAGTTCCATCCGTTGGGCGGGTAGTACTCGTCCCAGAACTTGTCGGACGGCGGCAGCGTTATGCCTTCCAGAGCGGCGTGTTCGGGCCTCACAAGGCCGTCAAGGGCCGTTCTGTATTGCAGGTCGTATTCGTCTCCGTCTCGCTCTATGTCGGCCCATTTCGCGGCCATTTGGGTGCTTGCCGTGGCGAAGTTGTACTCGGCATAAAGCCAGTTCTGGTTGTAGGAGGCATCAATGGCCTGAACATCCTGAAGGAACCGCTCAAACGGCTTGAAGCCGCCGTCATCGTCCCTCAACAACCGGGACGCATCGTTCATCTCATGGTAGGTCTTGAAGCCTGAAAATAGGAAGATGTTCTCGTCCAGGGCGCGGGCCATCTCTTCCGGGATGCTGCGTTCCAGCCTTCCCAATTCCTCTGCCAAAACGTCATGCGTCGCGTTCATCAGCGCGAGGGGTTCAGGCTCGGACAGCATTTCCGGGACGAAGGCCTTCTTCGAGTGGAGCCATTTGGCGGCATCTTGAAACGCCGTTGAAACCTTGTTGAAACGCCTTTTATCGTCGTTTGAAAGGTTGACGGCATCCGTTCCATAGAGGTCACGAATGGCGCGGTGCAGCCCCTCATAGAAGGGGCTCAGTCGAAAAAATTGAAGTTCCCTGCTTTCAATGTGGCATCGTCGGGCCCGGATGGATTCATGCGCGGGCCGGTGATCTCCATACCGAAGGTCTGTTTGAGCCATTCCACGTCGAAGTCGTAGTAGGCCGAGGCCTGAAACACCATCTTCCAGAGCTTCTCGGTGTCGGTGGCCTTGGCGAACTCGAAGCGGAGGCCTGCGGGGATGATGCCGAGGCTTTCCATTGCGGGGATGACAGCCTTATTGATGTAGTAGGCAATCTTGCGCTTGTCGGCTTCTACTATGATCTCCATGAGGTCGGTGGAAGCCTCCTCCTTTGAGCGGTTGCCGTTGAGGGTGTCCTGGCCCAAGACGGCACCAAGATTCAGCAAGGAGATCTGCTCGTCACAGGTGGCGATGAAGTTCTTGTACACATCCCCGTTGGTGCTGCTTGCCTGGGCAAACTCGAAATCTTCCTCGGTATCGATGATGAAGTAGGCCGCACTGCCAATTTCTTTCATCATCGATTCGGCACGATTGAGCATTTCAGTGTCTTGGGTGTTCGTTTTCAGGACACGGGGCGGTATGCCATAGATTTCGCACAGCTCGCTCCAGCAACTCAGGGCGAACTTCTTCATCAGCACGTAAGGTGTGGCCTTGTTCAGGAGACCGAGATTGAGTTTGTCTGGACAGAACTCGAGGACCCAACGCCCAAAATCGGGACGCTCGCGGTACAATTCGTTATCGTTCCCATATACGTCATAATAGAACTTACCTGTAATTGGCGATACATTTGCGCGTGGAACCAATTCAATGTCTGGATTGCCCGCCTTGTCGAATGTGAACTGCACAAGACTTTGGCCGTAAAATTTCGACTCTACGATGTATTTTACCAATTTGTCGAATAGCCCGTTGTCGGCGAGTGTCTTGGCCGCCGCCTCGTCGTTCGTTTCGCCCTTCTTCAAGAACCAGTCGGCGGCTTGCGACTTGCCTATACGGAGGTCTATCTGCGAGGTCATCTTGGCATCGAGCATGACTTCTTCATAGAGGGTCTGCAGGAGTCGTTGTTTTGGGTTTTCGGTTCGGGTCGCCTCGAGCCGGGCTGTGCGCCAGCTGGCGATGTCGTGTCTTGTGATGTTTTCCTGTCTCCGGATTACACGGAGTACGGTCTGTTTTTCCTTGCGGCTTAGCGAGGTATTCTCAGCCTTTTTCTTCCTGAATAAGTCGAATATAGCCATGATGATCAATAATTGTGGTTGAACTTTTGGTTTGATCCGAAGCGCGACTTGATGACAGGGTTACCTTGCCCGTCGGTGGCGATGGGCAGGGTGGGCGTGATGCTCCCGGCTGACACCTGTTTCAAAAAGTCAATGACCCGGTCGTAGCGTTCGCGCCATTGCCCGTATATGAGTTCGGAGTTTGAGCGTCGGATGAGGTTCCACACGGCGATGACCTTGGTGTCCTCAAGTACTAGCGGGTCTCGTTTGTCCCCGGTGGCGGAAAAGATGGCGGCCACGTCATAGCGGCTGGACAGATAGGATTTCATCTCGCCAACGGCGGCTTCGATACACTGAAGCACGGTGGCGTCATCTCTTTCGGTAATGTCATCAAGGACATACTCCTCAATGACGGTCCGCATTTCTTCTATTGCAATAAATGACATCAGTATTTCCAATTTGTGCGGCGGCCTACAACATAGCGGCTGTCGCTGGTTCGTACTCTGTTGCTTAGTTTGTAAATGGCGGATTCAAGCGCGTCGGGGAGGTCGTCATGCACCTTGGAGCCTTTCTCGAAGCCCAGCAGCTGGTTTTCCAGTACCTCAAATCCCTGGTCGCCCTCGAAGTCCTCGTTGAAGATCACGTCGCCGCGCTGGAACAGGGGCTGCATGGCCTCGATGCGCCCGAACTTGTCCGGCTTGCTGCGGTTGTCGCCCGTTATGGGTATCTGCACGCCAACCTCTTCGCCGACACGCCGGAACTCGTCAAGCAGCATGTCCTGCATGAAATTGGCCTCCATATAGTATTTAATAGGTGTGTCGCCAACGAAGTCGCGGATTTCGTAATGCCAGCCAACCATGACCGACACTTTCGTCTGGTCGCCGAAGGCGCGCAGCACATGGTATTTGCCAGTCTTGGTGAGTCCGACCAGGACGGTGCCCTTGTAGTCGTTCTTTGTCGAAGACTTCCACGACGGGTCGGTGTAGGCAACGATGGCGCGGTACTGGCGCAAGGGGAGCATCTTGCCGTAGTGGATGTCCTTTTTCTCGAAGATGGTGCCCTCCTCGATGGGGTTGTTCATGTACTCCTTCTGGAAAAGGCGGTCGCCTATTTCCTTGCGGATGTCTTCTACCTCCTTTTTGGTGAAGTTCTCCTTCCAAGTCGGGTTACCGTTCTTGTCAAGCATATTGACCACGGTGTGATGGAATCCGGGACGCTTGACGATGTTGCCGAGCACGGAGTTCTTCCCGATGCGGTTGCCTACAATGACAAAACGGCCACGGCCTGCGTCCATTGTGCCGTATAAGGCAGACAGGCACCAGTCGGTGACTTTCTTCACACGAGCCGGATTCAGCACCAGTTCGTCATCGTCGATGTCATCGATGACGATGTAATTGGCGCGACGCCCGGACTTTTTGATGCCACGGGGCGACTGGCCGCGACCCAGGGCAATGAACATGGAGCCGTCGGAGGTGGTGAAGCGTCCATCGCTCCAGATGCCGTCGCCCTTGCCGATGCCAAAGTCGGCCTTGTAGAGTTCGTTGTTCTCCAACTCGGCCTGGAGGTCGGCAAGCAGCTGCTTGGCCGCTTCCAGCGATTTCGATACCAGGATCATGGTGAGCGGCATGTGGTCTTTCTGTGCAAGAATCCACATTGGATCAATCATGGAGATATGGGTGGACTTGGCATGGCCACGCGCCCACTCAAAACCTGCACGGGCGCGGTCGTTGTTCAAGACATAGTTGGCGGCATCCTTTTGGAATTTCGCCGTGGGCTTGGTGGCGATATGGGAAAAATAGGTCTCGACAAACGCGCCGTAGTCCTTCCTGGTTTTCGCCACACGCTTCTCGCGTTCGAGTATCGAGGCGTTATCGTTACCCGATGAATGGCGCGTCTGTTCCTGGATAAAGGCACACAGGGCCTGCCATTCTGCTTCCTGTTGTTTGCGGCGGTCTGCTTTTGCCATGGTCAGTTGCGATTGTTGATATGGTTGATGTACTCCTGATGGAGCCTGTTGATGGTGGCGAGGATTTCGGTCGTGATGCTCTTGTCGGTCTTGGCTCGCTCAAGGAGCCAACGGTCAAACGAGGTGAACACGTCGATGACGGTGGCGCGGTTGACGGTGTTGGCCACACGCTCGGCACTGGCCATAATCTTGACCACGTTGTCCGACAGCTTGGTGACGGAATCGATGTTGTAGTCCGGCTTGCCTATTTCCGCTATGATGGCCTCCGTGATCTTCTTGGCGGACAGCATCAGCGAATTGGCGAGTTCGACGCTTGAGGTTTTCTCCTCGGCAAGGCGGTCTTTCCAGCCCTCGGCATTGACCCACCGCGAGACGGTCGCCTCCGTGATGCCGTACTGGTCGGCGATTTCCTTTTGTGTATAGCCCGCCATGAAAAGTCGGTAGGCTTGGGCCTTCTTTGCGGCCATGTCTTTTCTGTTGCTCATGGTGTTGAAATTGATTTTTGCGCTGCAAAAATCAGTATAAGTGCATGGTTGCCAAAAAAGAATGTAAAGAGTTTACACACTTTTTGCGGGGGTGCGCGAAAGGCGGCACTTTTGCACCGTCAAAAACGGAAAAAACGATGAAACGGATTGTTATCAGCGACGAAAGCATCAACAGCTACGGCTTCTGGGTATTGACTGCCGGCATCGACACCGCCGCATTCCAGAAGAACCCCGTGATGCTTTGGAACCACAACCGGGATGGTCACGGTACTGTCAACGCGCAATTGCCCATAGGTATCTGGAAGGATCTGCGTATCGAAAACGGGGTTCTGACCGGGGAGCCTGTTTTCGATGAAACGGACGAGTTCGCCGTAAAAATCAAAAAGAAATACGAGTCGGGCATCCTGAACGCATGCTCAATGGGTTTCATTCCACTGGAGTGGAGCGATGCCCCGGAAATGCTGAAGGAGGGGCAGACGGTGGCCACTGTGACACGTTGTTGTCTTTTGGAAATCTCAATTTGCGACATACCGGCCAACCACAATTCCACTGCTGCATTATACAATGAGGACAGCGATATAGTCAGGTTGTCGGAATTGCCTGTTTTATTAACCAAACATAATAGCACCATGAACGAACAAAAACAAGACCAGGATCCGAAGGGCGTCACGGGGAACCCCGGCGGCAACGCACCGCAAGGAGGATCCGACAACGCATCAATCGTGGCGGAAAACGCCACCTTGAGAGAACAGCTTAGGCAACGAGATGAAAGGGATCGGACGGCCCGAAAAGCCGAAGCCACTTCGTTGCTTGACAACGCCGTCAAAAGCGGCCGTATCACCGCACAGGCACGCGCCCAGTTTGAGAAGCTTTTCGAAGCAGACCACGAAAGCGCAAAGGCGGCTCTTATGGCTTTGCCTGAAAGACAGCCTTTAAAGACTTCAAACAATGCCGGAGGTCATGGAGACCGCTCCGGCTGGACCTATCTCGACTGGATGAAGAAAGACCCGGATGGTCTTCGCAAGATGAAGACCGACGACCCGGAACGATTCAAGGAACTCCAGCTGACTCTGACAACGAAACACTAACCTTTAAAACATCAAACAACTATGTTTAAACAGATTTTTGCCGCAATTATCCTCGGTCTATTCTATCCGGATGGATCGTGGCTGAACGAACTCACGTCCATGGACCACATGGTGGAGTTCAACACAATCAACCTCTCGCAGATCGGTGCCGACCCGAATGTGATCAAGGACAACACCACTTGGCCGCTTACCCCGACCCAACGTACGGATAGCGGCATCCAAATCCCGTTGGCAACCTATGACACGGAGCCGACGCATGTAACCAACGTGGAGGAAATGGAGACTTCGTACAACAAATGCGAGTCTGTGGTCAGGCAACACGCCAAGGCGCTCTATACGAAGGCCTGCCTGAGTGCAGCCTACAACATTGCTCCGGCATCGAACACTGCGAACACGCCGGTATTGGCCACCACAGGTGCCAACCGAGGCGACGGCAACAAGGCCCTGACCTATAAAGACGTACTGAAGTTGCGCACAGCCTTCAACAAGGCGAATTTCCCGATGGAAGGCAGAGTACTGCTACTTAGTCCAGAACATGAGGAAGACCTTCTTGCGGAAGATGTGAACCGATACAACCGCATCATGGAAACCGGTAAACTGGCGGGTTTCAAGGTGTACACTTTCAATGGAAACCCTACCTACTCCGCCGCGGGCGCAAAGAACGCTTACGGGACTTTGAACGGGAAACCGTCGAGTGTGGCCTTCCTAAACAGCGAGGTTATGAGAGCAATGGGAGACATCGACGGCGAGCCGGAAAAGCGCTGGGCCGATTACCGAGGCTGGCTCCTTGGCTTCCAAATGAGGTTCGTTGCCATGCCGTTCCGATCGAAAGGAATCGCAGCAATCTATTCTGCAACCGCCTAACCGGCTTAAGACATGTGTATATGGAAAAGACTCAAAATGAAGCCGGAGAAGGTAACCCGACAGCAGCGGCGGAAGCTACAACGCGACCTGAAAAAACTGAGGAGAAAAGTGGAACGGAAAGCGGATCAGACGCTAAAGGACCAGAGAATCCCGGAATGGATCAGGAAAGTGAAACGCCAGCAGCTGGAAAGACAGGGCTTTCTGACAAAGAAAAATCCTTCCTGAAAACGATGGTGGATGAGGCGAGACATGTATTCGTCAACCATGATGTGGAAAGCGTCTGGTTTACCGCCGATGGCCTTTGTTTCGGCAAAGAGATTGACGCGAGCAACCATGCCACCACCCTCGAGTGCCATGCACTTGTCAAGATTGACAGAAAAGACTTAACAGACTAAATGAGAGACACCATGAGCAAAAACCGTATAGAACGACTTGTTATCCATTGCACCGCCACGCCCGAAGGTCGGGAGGTGACAGCCGCCGACATCCGCCGTATGCATTGCAGCCCGCCGCCGAAAGGCAGGGGCTGGAGGCAAGTCGGCTATACGGACATGGTGCATCTTGACGGCACCGTCGAGCGTCTGGTACCGAACAACGAGGATGCCTATGTGGACGGCTGGGAGATCACCAACGGCGCAGGTAAATACAACCCGACTTCTCGCCACATCGTGTATGTGGGAGGCCTGGCAAGCGACTGCAAGACCACAAAGGACACACGCACCGAGGCGCAGAAGGCCGCGCTGAAGGCGTATGTGGAGGATTTCCGCAAGCGTTTCCCTTGGGCCGACGTGTGCGGCCACCGCGACCTGAGTCCCGACCTGAACGGCGACGGCATCATCACCCGCAACGAGTGGACTGAGGCCTGCCCGTGCTATGATGTGAGAAAGGAGTACGGGATATGATGAGCGAATGGTTGCAGATAGCAAGCCTGGTTCTGAACCTGGTTCTTGGCGGAACGCTGATAGTGACCATCGCCACCCTGAAAGCGACGGTGAAGAAAGCCGAAGCAGAAGCGGAGAAAGCGAAGGCGGAGGTGGAGAAGATGAGGGCTGAAATCGAAAAGATGAAAGCCGACAACGAAAAAAGCGTGATGAAGACCTTCCAGGAGTTCATTGTGGAACCGCTGAAGGTGGAGATCAAACGACTAAACCGAAACATCAATGGACTACAGAAGGCTATCAAACAGGCTAACAGTTGCCCTCATAGTGACGATTGCCCTGTGCTTGACGAGTTGCAGAAGCAGTCGGACGATGACTGCGGAGACAAGAAGTGAGACCCGAAACGAGCGGGTGCTTACCCAAGACCGCGACTCGATCTTCATACACGACAGCATCTTTGTGTATGTGGGTGGCGACACGGTGGTGAGGGAGCGATGGCGCACGATGTGGAGGGAGCGGACGGTTCACGACACGGTGATAGAACGGCAGATGGATACCATCTTCAAGACGGAAACGGTGGAGAAGGTGGTCACGAAAACATCGGAAGCCGGGAAGGTCGGCTGGATCGTAGCCTTGGCCCTTTTCTCCATCATCCTGATTTACATCTTGATTAAAATCTTATTAAAAACCCATTAAAACAAACAAACATGGCATACAGAAACGGAGTAGACCTCATTTTAGGTGTTGTCGAAAGTCAGGCTTTCAAGCCGCTGGGCTATTCGACCGGCTGTAAAATCAGCGATTCCACAGAAACCGGCGAACGCGTCACCAAGGAGTCTGGTGCCGCAAGTTTCAAGGAAAAGTACGTTAAGTCGCTGGCTGAATCCATTTCGGCGGACGGCTTTGTCTATGACAATTTGGCCGCCACGAGCATCGGATTTCCCAACCTGAAGACGATGTGGCTGAACAAACAAACCGTCAAGTTGCGCTACAAGTACCGCGATGGCGATGACCTCTATGAAGGTGACTTCATCATCACCAGCCTTGAGCATGACGGCCCAGCCGATGACGACGAGAAATGGAGTGTCACCTTTGAAAACAGCGGCGCAATCGCGCCTGTGTCTTAAGGAGGGGCGACCATGAAACGAATCTCGATCAACGGGAAAGAATACCCTTGCCGCATCACAATGGGCGCAATGATGCGCTTTAAGAACGAGACCGGGAAAGATGTCAGCAAGATGGACACGACCGACGTGACCGAACAGGTCACATTGCTCTGGTGCTGCATCGTGAGCGCGTCAAAAGCCGACGGCGTGGAGTTCGGCATCGGACTGATGGACTTCGCCGACATGCTCGATCCCGAAACCCTTACCGGTTTCTACACCTCAATGGAGAAGGAAGAAGGTGCTGACCCTGAAAAAAAAACGGGACAGCCGACATCCTGACCCTGTTCGGAACGGCGGTGGGGTGCATTGGCATGACAGTCGATGACTTCTGCCGGTGCACCCCATCCGAGTTTAGGGCGGTATATGAAGGCTGGATGGAATCAGAGCAACGCCGGGAACACGCCGATTGGGAACGCACCCGAACACAAATCACATTCATGCTTCAGCCCTATAGCAAACACGCCATTGATCCACAGGCGGTATTCCCATTCCCTTGGGAAAAGAAGGGAGACGATTCCGAAAACATGAGTACAGAAGAAATCTGGGAGAACTTCAAGAGGGCCAAGGAAGAACAGGGACTTCAATGACAATCATTTAATCCACAAAGGAAAAGCAAAACCATGTCTGATACGGTAAGACTGAAAATCAAGGTTGAAGACAACTTCGTGAACGTTGAGGCCGATGCCAACGATTTGCGCGATGCCATGAAGCAAGTTGTGGACGAGGCCGGGAAGGTGAATTCGTCGCTCATCAACAGCAACCAAATCGCCCAGGCCTTCGAGCAGATGAGTTCTGCGGTGCAGGCCCTCCAGTCTGTCATGCACGACCTCACGGATGCCTATGCGGTGCAGTCGGCAGCTGAAGCAAGGCTTGAGCAGGTGATGCGCAACACAATGGATGCCTCGGAAGCCGAAATCCAATCAATCAAGGAGTTGACTGCGGCCCAACAGAAGCTGGGCATAGTGGGTGATGAAGTGCAACTGAGCGGAGCCCAGGAACTGGCCACCTACCTCAGCAAAAAGGAAAGCCTCGAAGCCCTTATCCCCGTGATGAACGACATGATAGCCCAGCAATATGGCTATAATGCAAGCGCGGAATCAGCCGTCACCATTGCCAGCATGATGGGCAAAGTCCTCGATGGTCAAGTCGGGGCTTTGTCGCGTTACGGCTACACCTTCACCGAGGCCCAGGAACAAATCCTGAAGTTTGGTACCGAGGAGGAACGCGCCGCGACTTTGGCAGAAGTGGTCGAGCAAAGCGTGGGCGGCATGAACGAGGCCTTGGCCGCCACACCTTACGGGAAAATCGTCCAAGCCAATAACGCCTTTGGCGATTTGAAGGAAACCATTGGAGCGGTCATTGCACCGGCACAGAAAGTTGTTGACAGCATAGCCCGTTTCTCAATCGCTGCTGCGGGTATTGGCAAGGGCGTGGCCACCATCAAGAGTCTGACCGCCTCCATTAAAACGATGACCAGTGCCACCCGCGCCGCCACTACTGCACAAAATGCCCTTAACTCGGCCATGAAGAAAAACGTGTTCATAGCCATAGCATCGGCAATTGCTGCACTTGTGGCCATCCTCGTTGAAGTGGCCAGGGCTAACAAGGATGCCGCTCAAGCGGCGGAGGAGTTTGCCGAAGCCACGAGAGAATCCCGACAGGCGTTTGAGGATGAGACCGCCCAGCTACAACAACTCATTTCCAAACTCCAAGACGAGACCACCTCACGTCTCGAACACGTGGAAGCCATAGAGACACTCAAGGCCAAGTACCCAGAGCTGGTAAAGATGTACATCGACGAGCAGGGCCGCATCACCGACCTTATTGGCCTACAAAAGGAACTGAACAGGCTACGCACTGCTGAAAGCTACCAAAACGAGGAAGACCGGCTTAATGAATACAAGCGCACCCTGGCCGACTTCAGGAAACTGGATTACTGGAACCAACAAGGTACATCTTGGGCTCCAGGTTTGCTCAACAATCCGATTAGGGATTTGGAGGCCGATCGCAAATGGTGGGAATCAGACGATCACTTCGTCAAGAGAAACATAAGGCTATGGGAACAGCGAGTCGCCACACAGCAACGCGTGGTTGATGCCAACAATCGCACCCAATGGCTGGCCCGCCTTGATGAAACCCCACTTGATCAGCTGAGGGCCATGGCGGCAGAATACGACAACTATGAGGAGCGTTTCGGGGAAATGGGCGAGGCTGACAGACGGGCACTCGCTGACATCACCGCCGCCATCAATAAAAAAGCCACCGCAGAGCAAGGGGCGGCAGCCTGGCAGACAATGAGCTATGCCAACCTCGGGAAAGCCATCGATAACCAAAGAAAGAAGGTTTATGACTTGATAGGCGTTGACGATGAGGCAGCCAATGCGGAAAAGGCCACTTTGGACGCAATGATAGCCCGATATAACGCTTTGGCAAGGGCATACGGACTCGCAAACAACCAGGCGCATCCAGCAAAACAAAATGCCCAAGATATGTCCGCCCGTGTTTTGGTGGAACTGATACCGACCCTTAAACCCATCGAACCGGGTCAGTTGCAGCCATTAGTCCAGACGTTGGGCATGTACGACAGGCAACTCCAGCAACTCCAGCAGCAACGCCTGAACGCATCAAGAGAGCAACTCCCGGCCATTGACGCGGAGATTGCCCGTGTAAAGCGGCTGCGTGATGAGTTTGAAGGAGTGACCGAGGAAGTCCAGGAACTGGCAGCCACACCCATGCCCAAGTTCAGCGACGCATGGGGCGGCATCAAGGGCATCGGCAACTCCATCCGCGACATCACCAACGCGCTCACCGAAAGCGAGGATGCCTGGACAACCATCACGGGTCTCGTTGACGGTTTCATTGGCCTGTTCCAAAGCTTCGAGCAGGTTGTTGAAATCATCAATGCCGTTTCTGCGGCCACCGAGACGATGGCGGCCACCAAGACCGCAGCTTCCTCACAGGTGGCGGCGGCCAATTCGCTTGAGGCCACCACGAACACGGCAGTGGCGGCCACGGGCGCGGCCAGCGCAATGGCGAACATCCCGTGGGTTGGCCCTGCCCTGGCTATTGCCGCAGTAGCGGCTGTCTTGGCATCGTTGATGAGCCTTCCCAAGTTTGCCAGTGGCGGTCTCGTTTACGGCCCCACATTGGGCCTGATGGGTGAATATGGCGGCGCAAGTTCCAACCCTGAAGTCATAGCACCGCTGAACAGGCTCCGGGCCATACTCGGTGAAGGCGGTGGCGGACGTACTGAAGTGAAGTTCCGCATCGAGGGACGCGAACTGGTGGGAATCATGAACAAACAGAACAACATCTATAGCAGGGAAAAATGAGTAACACACCGGCATATACCACCCATTTCCGCAGCCTCGACAACACGCTCTGGGAAATTGAGATTTACATCAATGGCTACGATGGACGGACAGTGGAAATCTGCCTGGAAGGTGACGAGCCTTGTGTCATTGATTGGCAAGAAACGGACAAGATGGATGTGATCCAGTCGGCCACCTGCACATTGCGCGTGTCGAATGAGAGAGACCGGCAGATGCTGCAACTGATGAATCACACCAACGCAACCATATTTGTCATCCGCAACGGCAAGGAATACTGGCGCGGGACACTTGACGACGCCATATATGAGGAGCCATACAGTTACCCCAAAGGATATGTGACGGAACTCCCCTTTACCGATTTCGGAATACTCAACCGCATACCCTTCACCCTTACGGGCAAGCAGAGTGTGAAAGCCATCGTTGACCACTGCCTTGAAGGTAGCGGGCTCGACTACCTCGGCCAAGAATTGCTTACCTCGCTCCTCGAACCCAAGACCCAGCAGCCCATCACGCTGAACATGCTCTACATCAACGCCGACCGCTTTGCCTCCGAAGGGGACTCGTGGGGCAAAATGACGATGAAACGCGATGTCTTGGAAGAGGTGCTGCGCCCATTGGGTCTGCGAATCATGCAGAAAAACGGAAGCCTTCACATTTACGACATCGAATATCTCCGCGACCATTCCGAAATGCAAAACTACCCGGTGTGGAAAGGAACCGATGCCTATCTGAAAGGCAGCGAGACTTTTGGCTGGTACGAGGTGGCCTTCGAGCCTGACACCGTTGAGACATTGGCCGAAGACTGCCTTGACTATGATTCATACGTTTGGAATGACAGCGAGAAATACTTCGCCAAGAGCTATGATCTGGAAACCGAAACGGACAGCGACATCGGATTCTATCTGGAGGTCAGGAACTACGTCCATTCCGGGGCCAAGATTCAAAAGTCAAGCAATGCCCGCATCTTCCGCACAAGATCAGTCTTCACCGATGCCAGCGACATCGGTGTGGCGTGGCGCATCAAGTGCAAGGAGGTAGTTTACAACATCATCCACAACGGTCACACAATACCCGTGGTTGCTGACACGGTTCTGTTGGATAACCAGGCTGTATGCCTAAACTCCAATGTGGTGGAGGTGTTTAGGGTGGAAACGGGCTACTTGCCGCTTGCCCCGGACAAGAACAAATACCAACTGCGTGTCAATCTGGATTTCCTGATAAGCTTCCGCCCCAATCCTTTCGACGACCCGTCCGATGACTGGGCTGCAACGCAGGATTATCCGGCGATGGAGGCCCAATGGGAGAACCAAGCGGGCGTGAACGCCTACATGGTGCCAGTAATCCTTGAGGTGCTTGACGATAACGGGAACGTGGTGTACCATTACGAGAACGCCGACTACGAGACTCACGGAGGCGACATTTACAACCTGTATGCCACTGATGTCGTGCGTCCTTTCGGAATCGGCAAAGGCCGCTGGGTAGCCGGTGCGGGAACTTACGGCCAGATGTACCTTGCCTATTACAACCCAGACAACACCGATGACCCGCTTATTGAGAAAGACTGGGTGACCAACCGCATTGCATCGCCCGCAAACTCGGAAATCAATGGAACGCTCTACAGGGTGCGTGATGACGGTGAATATGTCAGCCTTCCTCCAGTTGCCGGGAGGCTTCGCCTTATCGTCGGCAGTGGCATATTCGTGACCAAATACGCCCTATATAGTTCCTTTGCTGCCATGTTCTATGGGCCTTATGGCTTTGCTCAGGCTCTCTTTTGGCAGCTTTACCGCAACCCAAAGATTACGATGGTGAAGGCTGATCGGAGGGAAGACGGCGTTGACGATGAGACTGTTTACGAACGCGACATGATAAGCCTTTATGCGGACAACCTCAGCGAAACGGTAAAGGCTGGGTGTTGGAGAAAAGGTGTCCCGCCTTCGTCTCGCGGTCTCTTTTTCGATGCATACGGAATAGTATGGGAGAAGTTTGTCAAAAACGGCCATGCGCGAACATTGGAGATGCACCGCTTGCGCAGCATCGAAGACCAGACTTTCTACGCGCAACCTGTAATATCGGGGACGGTCGAATTAGACGTCCAGTTCTGCGCCAAGCGCGAATGGAGCACCCCGGGTGTTTTCCTTGTAACCGCCCTCCGTCAAGACCTTCACCAGGACACCGAGGAGTTGACGATGGCCAGAATCGCCAATGTGGGCGGGTTCTGCTATGACTACTATTGGGATGATCCTGTTTGTGTCAATGTGGAAGCGATAGAGTACACCTTCGCATGGAGCAATCCGATCTGCGCAAAGGAGTTGAAGCCGGATTGGTCATTTATATGGGAGAAACCCGTATGTGTAACAGTAGAGAAGAAAACGGAATAAGACAACTAAAAACAAACAGAAATGGCATATATCAACACAGGCTACGCACGCAATACGTCACTGACCGTCACCAAGGGGTCATATTCGCAGACCTACGACATTCGCGCCGGTTTCACTTATGGCGGCACAACCTATCCGTCGCTTTCCAACGACGGCTTTGCACAACTATCGGATTCCGACTATGAGCACAGAAGGGACGACTTTATCTCGTATGTCTATTCCCTGGAGTCGGGCCTTCAGACCGACTGCCCGGACTTGACGCAGGGCAGTGTGGAATACGACACTGTGCTTTGCCCGCTTCAAAACGTGGGCGGATCGTCGCAGGAAGAAGAATAACCATTTCGGCAGGGCCATATAAAAGGCCCCTGCCTCCATAGTCGGGCTCCTACCCCCGACAATGACAAAGGTGCTGACACACCACGGCAGAGGCCGTATGCCTCTCGGTGTGTCAGCACCTTGTTTTGTACAATGTAGGAGACCGCAAAGATACGAAAAACGACAAACAACCAACAAAATGAAAGAAGAAAAGAAAACCTACACCCAAGCCCCCTTGCCATTCATGGGGCAGAAACGCAGATGGAACCAGGACTTCAAGCGAATCCTGAAGACGGAATTCACCGATTGCAACACCTTTGTCGACCTGTTTGGTGGCAGTGGTTTGCTCTCCCATTTCACGAAATCGGTGCGGCCTGATGCTGAGGTCGTCTATAACGACTACGACAACTATTCAAGCCGCATTGCGGCAATCCCTACGACAAACGCCCTGCTTGGGGAACTGCGGGACATTATGGATGGCTATCCTGAAAACAAAAGAATTGTCAACCCGTATTTGAGCCGTGTTCTGGAAACGATAGAAATGTACGAAAGACAAGGCTTCGTTGACTACATCACCCTTTCGGCTTCCATCCTTTTTTCCGGCAAATATGCCACCAGCTTCGAGGAGTTGAAGAAAAACGGACTATACAATACCATCAAGCAGTCGGACTATTCAGCCGACCATTATCTTGACGGGCTTGTCGTAATCCACGAAGACTACAGGGAGGTTTTCCGTCAATGGGAGAAAAAGGACGGGGTTTGCTTCTTGATAGACCCGCCCTACCTGTCCACCCAAAGCTGCACCTATGCAAATTATTGGAGGCTGCGCGATTACTTGGACGTGCTGCACACCCTCAACGGAACCAACTATTTCTATTTCACCTCTGAAAAGAGTAGCATCGTGGAATTGTGCGATTGGCTCGACAAAGAATATAAGAAGGGCAACCCATTTGAAGGGGCAACCCGTATCGAACAGCGGTCGAACCTGAATTACAATGCAGGCTATACGGACATCATGTTGTACAAACACATAAAGCCATGAACAAGTACTACCAAACTCTCGCGAACATCATCGCGAACGGTCACAGACAGACCAACAAAAAAGGTGAGATCGTTTACCTTCTGAACCAGCAACTCGACCTGCGCCCCGGTGATTTGCTTGACATCTTCGAGGGACACAACATCGCCAGGAAGAAACTACGCAACGAACTGCAACTATTCATGCAGGGCGAACGCTTGACGGAGCGATACCGTGAAGCGGGCATCAGTTGGTGGGATTATTGTGGGCCAATCCTGGTCAACAGTTATCCAACCTACTTTGAGAAGCTTCCACGCTTAATCGCCAAAATCAATTCTGAAAAGCGGAGCAGCAAGAACTATGTGCTATTCTTGGGTGAGACAGGTGCAGAAAGCAACCAAGCACCATGTTTGAGCCTTGTGCAGTTTCAGCTGCACGACGGCGAATTAGTGCTTTCAGCGTATCAGCGTTCTTCAGATGCAAACCTCGGATTGCCTTCCGACCTCTACCATTTGTATTTGATGAGTCGCCAGATAGACATGCCGCTGAAGTCTATAACGCTTTTCCTTGCGAATGTACACATCTATGAAACCAACCTTGAAGCGACCAAACAACTGCTTTCAGGCAACGAGGAAGTCAAGTTCGTATTGAATGTATAAAAGGCTGTTTAATCGGCTTTGCATCGCAATTAAATGCACATAAAAAGAATCAGGCACGAGGTTTTGAACTTCGTGCCTGACTTTAGAAAAAGTTGTACTTTTCAATTTAGAAAATTGTACTTTTCGTTTTTGCGATTATAAATGAAGCCAGAAACAATGTTATGGTATTAAATTATAATCCACAAGATCCAACAGGAACAGGAATAGTCGTTCCCCCTATGAC
>Ga0310696_10001863_pt1 | contig 29355 bp, 23 predicted proteins | sample AusTroGonzalo_MG_4_FD_203885 | JGI IMG/M metagenome (GOLD analysis project Ga0310696, IMG submission 203885) | Bovine rumen microbial communities from tropical cattle in Woodstock, Queensland, Australia - Gonzalo_02 (v2) (version 2) | ecosystem: Host-associated > Mammals > Digestive system >... | reverse complement strand
CTCACCGCCGCACTCCCCCTGTGGCAGGATATGCAGGCCACCTCGGTGAATGCCGAAACCCAGCGCACCGAAGTCGTTTTCTTCGGCCAGCGCCAGGACGCCCTGCAGAAAGATTTCCGCGAAAGCGAGAACTACCGCAGCCTGAACGGAATCTGGGATTTCAAGTACTTCGACGACCACCGGGAGATGGAAGCCCTGGAAGGCGCTCCCCGCTGGGACAGCATCCAGGTACCCGGCAACTGGGAAGTCCAGGGATGGGGAACGGCCATCTACACCAACATCCCCTACGACTTCTGTCCCGTGAATCCCACGCCGCCGGTCCTGCCCGAAGCCGTACCTTCGGCCCTGTACCGCCGCTTCTTCAGCGTTCCGGACAGTTGGAAGGGACGCGAAGTCTACCTGAATCTGTGCGGCACCAAGAGCGGAACCTACGTGCTGGTGAACGGCCAGGAAGTAGGTTATTGCGAGGATTCCAAGGACCTGGCCCGTTTCCGCATCACGGAGTTCCTGAAGGAAGGCAAGAATGAGGTTCTCCTCCGGATCTACCGCTACACCACCGCCTCCTTCCTGGAGGACCAGGATTTCTGGCGCCTCTCCGGCCTGGAGCGAGACGTGTATCTGTCCAGCGAAGCCAGCCACAGCGGCTTCAACTTCCGGGTGGTCTCCACCCTGACCCCGGACCTGCAGACGGGCGTCTTCTACCTGAAACTGCACTCCGACATCCCCGCCGAGGTCTATTATGAGCTGCTGGACAAAGACAATACTCCCGTAGCCGACGCCGTCTTCGAATTCAACGGCAATATGTCTACTGTGGCCGACAGCATCCCCAACGTGCGCAAATGGAGCGCCGAAACTCCCGAGCTGTATACGCTGCTGCTGCGGGTAAACGGCGAATACACCCGCTTCCACGTCGGTTTCCGCCGCCTGGAAATTACCACGGTCAAGGACGGAGACCGCGAGGTGAAAGCCTTCCTGGTAAACGGACAGCCCGTGAAATTCAAGGGCGTGAACCTGCACGAGCACAATCCTTACACCGGCCACTATGTTACCCGGCAGAACCTCCTGGAGGATATGCTGCTCATGAAGCAGGCCAATGTGAACGCCATCCGCACCTGCCACTATCCGCAGTCGCGGGAGTTCTACGAACTGTGCGACTCCCTGGGCTTCTATGTGTATGACGAGGCCAACGTCGAGACCCATGCGATGGGCTACGACCCCAAGAAGACCCTGGGAAACAAGATCGAATGGCTTACCAAGCACATGGACCGCACCCTGAATATGTACTACCGCACCGCCAACTACCCTTGCGTCACCCTGCTTTCCCTGGGTAACGAGGCGGGCAACGGTGTCAATTTCTACGAAACCTACAAGGCCCTGAAGGCCCTGGAGAAGGACGGCCAGAACCGTCCTGTGGTTTACGAACGGGCCGGACACGACTGGAACACCGACATCCTCAACCCCATGTATCCCAACGCCGACTGGTTCAAGAGAATGGGTGAGACCTACAGCGAGCGCCCGGTCATCCCTTGCGAGTACGCCCACGCCATGGGTAATTCCACCGGTTCCCTGGACCTGCAGTGGAAATATATCTATGAGCACATCCACCTGCAGGGAGGCTTTATCTGGGACTGGGTAGACCAGGGCCTGTACGACAAAGAGCGCGGCTGGACCTACGGCGGAGACTATGGCGAGAACGCCCCTTCCGACGGCAACTTCTGCTGCAACGGCGTCGTGAATCCCGACCGCGACCCGCACCCCGGATTCTATGAAGTGAAGCACCAGTATCAGGAACTGAGCATCACCCCCGTGGACGCCGAAAAGGGCGAGTTCCAGATCTTTAACCGGCACTATTTCACCGACCTGAAACCGTATCGGATCAAGTATTGGGTAGAGCGAGACGGCAAACGCCCCTTCTGGTGGTTCAAGCGCCGCCTGCACTTCGAAACGGCCCCGCAGACGGGCGAGACCTTCCAAGTCAAGCTTCCGCGCATGCGCAAGCCCGGCCAGTACCGCATCTTCTTCGAGGCCAGCGTCCAGGGTTCTGTCCAGGCCTTTGACCAGGTCCTGATTAAGGATACTTCCATTCCCGAGGCCCCGCGCGTGGTGAAGGGTACGGTAGACGTAACCGACGGCGACACCCAGCTGGTGGTGCGCAGCGCCAAGGCCGAACTGGTCTTCGACAAGGCCGCCGGCCACGTCAAGAGCTGGAAGGTAAACGGAAAGGATGTGATTGACGCCGACTTCGGCCTGCGTCCCAACTTCTGGCGCGCACCCGTGGACAACGACTACGGCAGCGGGGAACCCGCCCGTTCCCAGGCCTACAGGCAGCCCGAGAAGCCCATCCTGGTAAGCGCCGAGAAGAATTCCGACGGCAGCGCGGTCATCCGCGTCATCGGGGAAGGCGTGCGCAAGAGCGAAAAATATACCTTCTTTGCCGACGGCTCCTTGAAGATCGAGGTCGAGACCGCCGCCGTGCAGACCAAGGCCGACAAGCGCGTCATGATCCCCCGCTTGGGCTTCCGCTTCCGCACATCCCGCGAAGACTTCCGCTACTTCGGCTGCGGCCCGCTGGAGAACTATATCGACCGCAACAGCGCCAGCTTCAAGCGCATCTGGGAGAGCACGGCCTCCAAGGAATACTATCACTACGTGCGTCCGCAGGAGACCGGCCACCACACCCAGACCGAATGGCTGGAGGCGGGCAATCTCCTGGTCAAGGCTGCCGAACCCTTCGAGTTCAACGTGTTAAGGCAGAGAGTGGAAGACCTGGATGGCGGCATCCAGAAGAGCCAGACCCATCTGTGCGACGTCCCCGTGCGAGACTACACCGAGATCTGCCTGGACTACAGGCAGTCGGGTGTGGGCGGCTATGACAGCTGGGGCCAGCGTCCGGAACCTTCCCGCACGCTGTGGGCCGACGAAAGCTACAGCTACGCCTTTACCCTGATCCCCAGACTGTAGGGTTTATTTTTCCAGAGTGTATTCCAGTACACCGCCGGCGACGATGTCGCTGTAGTCGATGTACGGCTTGTCGTATGCCTGTCCGTTCAGACGTACCGAGGCAATGTGGCCGTCCAGCGGTCCCTGCGTCTTGATGGTGAAGGTGCCGCCCGCCACGCTCACATCCTCGCGGGGGAAGAGCGGCAGACCGAACCAGAAGCGGGTGCTGGCGGGCTCTACCTGGTAGAAGCCCATGGAAGAAAGCACGTACCAGGCGCTCATCTGACCTACATCTTCGTTGCCGGCCAGGCCTTCGGCGCCGTTGAAGTACATGGTGTCATAGACCTCACGGATGCGGGCTGCAGCCTTCTCGGGAGCGCCCAGCATGGAATACAGATAGATGGTATGGTGGCCGGGCTCGTTGCCGTGGGCATACTGGCCGATGAGGCCGGAGATATCCGGGCTGGCGTTCTCACCCTCCACGTGGTCGGGGGCCTCGAACAGGCCGTCCAGCTTGGCCAGCATGGCCTCGCGGGAGCCGAAGAGCTCTACCAGACCGTCCACATCCTGGGGCACCAGCCAGATATACTGCCAGCCGGTTCCCTCGGTATAGTCGGAGGTCTCGTGACGGGAATAGATGGGGTCGAAGGGCTCGGTGAACTTGCCGTCGGTCTTGCGGCCGCGCATAAACTGCAGTTCAGGATCCCAGTAGTGACGGTAGGAGTGGCTCTGCTCGCGGTATTTGGCCTCAACTTCCGGATAACCCAGGAAGGCGGCGGCGTTGGCCAGGGCACCGTCGGCGATGGCGTATTCCATATCGTTGGCCACCGATTCGCGCATCAGGTCCGAGGGGATGAAGCCATAGCGGTGACGCAGGTCCAGGCCACGGTCGTCGCGCAGGTCGGTGTCGACCATGGCAGCCAGCAGGTCCTGAGCGGGCAGACCGCCGTTGAAGCCCTTCACAATGAAGTCGGCGAAGGAGACCGTGCCGGGATTACCCACCATGCAGTCGGTCTCGTTGCCCATCAGGTGCCATACGGGCAGGTCTCCCTGCTCTTTATAGATATGGTAGAAGGTCTGGGTGAAGTCGTTCACCTTTTCGGGGTGCAGGATGGTGGCCAGCGGCATGGCGGCGCGGTACACATCCCACAGGCTCCAGGTGGTGTAGTTCTGGAAATCACCGTGACGGACCACGTCGTCCGAGCCGCGGTAGTCGCCGTTCACGTCGTTGAAGACGGAAGGGGCGATCATCGTGTGATATAGGGCCGTGTAGAAGACAATCTTGCGGTCCTGGTCGGGGGTTTCCACACGCACCTTACCCAGTTCGGCGTTCCAGGCCTGACGGGCGGCGCTGCGGGTGGCTTCGAAGTCCCAGCCGGGGAGTTCGGCCTCCATATTGGCGCGGGCGCCCTCCACCGAAACAGGCGAAAGGGCCACCTTCACCAGCAGCTGTTCCCCTTCCCCGGTGTGACCCAGGGTGTAGCGGCCGTACAGGTTCTCCTGCACGGAGAAGTCGGCCGAAGGACGGGAGAACTCGGCCCAGAAGAAAATCTTCTGGTTCTTGGCCCAACCCGTCGAATAGCGGTAACCGCCGATGGCCGTCACCTGACCTTCCTCATTCTTCTGCACCTCGAAGCCGGCGTCGGTCACCTTATCCCAGCATCCGCCGTTCTCCAGGTCAATGACCAGGGCAGCCTCCTCCGAAGCGGGGAAGGTGTAGCGGTGCAGGCCCACGCGGGACGTGGCGGTGAGTTCGGCCACAATGCCGTAACGCTCCAGGGGAACGCTGTAGTAACCGGGTTCGGCCACCTCCTGCGAACGCAGGGCATAGCTGCAGGCGCCCTCACGGCCAGTATCCGTAGCGCCGATCACCGGCATCACGGTCACGTCGAACAGGTCTCCGATGCCGGTACCCGAGAGATGGGTATGGCTAAAGCCGATGACCGTAGAATCGCTCTCGTGATAACCCGAGCACCAGTCCCATTCCTGCGGAACGCTGGTGGGTCCCAGCTGTACCAGGCCGAAGGGAACGTTGGCACCTACGAACACGTGTCCGTGTCCGCCGGTTCCGATCTTGGGATTGACATAACTGCAGTAATCGGTGGGTTCTGCGGCGCAGCCCGCCAGAAGCGCGAGGCTGGAAAGGAGGAAGAGAATTCTTTTCATTATAACGGTATTTTTATTTCCACGTGATGGTTCCGGCTTTCAGTAAATCGTTGTGCGAAATGCGGAAACCGGCGTTCTTGCCACCCACCAGCGCCCGGCTGGGCCTGGCGCTGCGGGAAACGGTCAGGGTAGAGCCGCCGGGCAGCGTGATGCGGGCCTTGGAGAAAGTGGGACGGGTGAGCGTGAAGGAAGGCTCCCCGGGGCAGTCGGGATAGAAGCCCAGCATGGAGAAGACGGCCCAGGCACTCATGGTGCCGGTGTCGTCGTTGCCGGGAATGCCGTCCGGGGCGTTCCGGTAATGCTTGGCCAAAATGTTGTCTACCTGCTCCCAGGTGCGTTTTTCATACCCTTTGAATCGGGAGAAGAGGTAGGGATAGACGATGTCGGGTTCGTTGGCAGGGTCGTACAGTCCCTGGTCGAAGACGTGCTGCAGGTTCTGTACAAAAGCCTTGGTGCCGCCCTGCAGTTTGGCGTAGCCGGCCACGTCGTGCGGCACGGCGAAGGTATAGTTCCAGGCGCTGCCCTCGTGGAAACCGGGGGCGTTGGAGAAGTCGGCGCCGTCCTCGGGATTGAAGGGCGAGAGGAAGCTGCCGTCGGCATTCAGCGGCCTCAAGCTGCGGTATTCCGGCGAATAATAGTGCCGATACCCCAGCGAGCGGGCCAGGAAACGTTCAGCGTCGTCCTCGCGACCCAGATCCCGGGCCAGGCGGGAGAAGGCGTAGTCGGCCACATAATACTCGAGGGCATGGGAGACGGAATTGTCGCCGGAGAAGTCCGCCGCGAAATAGCCCAGCGGAATATAGCCGCTTTCCACGTAAGGGTCGTTGTCGGGACGCATGCGGTTGGCGGCGCCGGGGGTATCGGCCGATTTCAGGAAGGCCTGATAGGCGGTCTGGATGTCAAAATCCCTGAGGCCGCGCAGCCAGGTATCGGCAATGACGCAGATGGCGGGGTCTCCCTCCATGGTCCAAGTTTCCCGGCCGAAGAGTTCCCACTTGGGCATCCAGCCCCACTCCCTGTACATGTCAATCATGGAGTTGACCATGTCCAGCTGCTTTTCGGGCCAGAGGAGCGTCATCAGCTGGTGCAGGTTGCGGTAGGTATCCCACAGGGAGAAGACGGTGTACCGTTCGTGGCCGGGTTCCACGCGGCCCACGCCGCCGTTCTCGGAAGGCTGGCGGTATTCGATGAGCGGGTATTCCCCGTTCACGTCGCTCACCACGTTCGGGTGGAGCAGGGCATGGTACAGGGCGGTATAGAAGATGGTTTTCTGCTCGTCGGTGCCACCTTCCACCTGCACGCGGCCCAGGTGCTGAGCCCAGAGGGCATCGGCCCGGCTGCGCACGGCGTCAAAGGCGAAGCCCTGCTGCTCGGCGTCCAGGTTTTCGCGGGCGTTTTCCACGCTCACGAACGAAACGCCCAGCTGCAGCTGAACCTGTTCCCCTTCTTCCAGATTATCGTAGTGGAACCAGCAGCCGATGTCGTCGCCGCTGATTTCCCGCGCATAGTTCTCGTACAGTTTATACTTGCCGGCATCGGCGTCCCAGGCGGCCTCGGCCGTCATCGGGCGCTGCTTCTTCCAGTAGCCCGAGGCCGACGGGACCTTGCTTACGCGAAGGACGAAGTAAATGGGGAACACGGCCTCGCGGTTGTAGCAGAAGGTGCCCATGAGCTTGGAGCCTTCCACCTCGGTGGCCGATACGCGGCGTACGCTGGCCCCGCTCTCGTTGGTAAGGCCTTCGCCCAGGTTCAGGAGGATGTTTCCCTGGCCGCCGGGGAAGGTGTAACGCTCGATGGCGGTGCGGGTGGTGGCGCTGACCTCGGCCCTGATGCCGCTTAAAAGCTGCAGGCTATAGTAGCCAGGGTGCGCTTCCTCGTCCTTGTACTCGGTTCCGTACATGTGATAGTCTACCTGCACCGGGCCGGTGGTGGGCATGGTCAGGAGCGAGCCCAGGTCCGGGCAGCCCACGCCGGACAGATTCACGTGGGAAAAGCCGGTGAAGTAGCTGTTCTCGGCCACATAGGGGGTGCTCCACCATCGACTGTCCTTGTCCCAGGTATTCATGGCCGAGCCCATCACGTTGAACGGACTCACGCTCATAAGGCCGTTGGGTGTGACGGCGCCGGGATTGCAGGCACCGAAATTGGAACTGCCGATGAAAGGATTGACCCACTCGTTCTGGGCCTGCGCGCACAGGGCGAAACCCAGGATGCTGATGAAGACTAAGGATTTTCGAAGCATGATTGATGTCTGAAAACGTACAAAGATACAAATTTTATTAGTAACTTTATTGGCCTTTACATCCTGCAACTCTAATAAGACAGCGCATATGAAAAACGTAGCATTGGCGCTTGCCAGCGGAGGCCCGCGAGGCTTTGCCTTCATCGGGGCCATTGAAGAACTTCTGAAACGGGGATACCGGATCACTTCCATTGCCGGAACCAGCGCCGGGTCGCTGGTGGGCGGCATCTACGCCGCCGGCGGCCTGCAGGATTTCAAGGAATGGCTCTTCGGCCTGGACCCCCTCAAGGTGGTTTCCCTGATGGATTTCACCGTGAGCAAGCAATATCTGGTCAAGGGGGAGAGAGTGATGGACGCCATCAAGGAACGCGTCCCCGAGGTAAACATCGAGGACCTGCCCATCCCCTTTGCGGCCATAGCTACAGACCTTTACACCGGAGAAGAAGTCATTTTCCGCGAAGGGCCCCTGTTCGAGGCCATCCGCGCCTCCATCTCCATCCCCTCCATGTTCAAACCCGTCAAGTGGAAGGGACGCACGCTGGTAGACGGCGGTATGGTGAACACTTTCCCGCTCAACCGCGTGGAGCGCACCCCCGGAGACATCCTGGTGGGATTCAACGTGAACCAGATCGATGCGGCCGAGATCCAGGGCTTCCTGGACAGCCGCGCCGCCCTCACCCAGGGCCGGGACGAAATGTCGCTGCTGTCCCGCATCCAGAATGACCTCCAGGCTTTCCGCCTGAACGCCGACGGCCGGGATAGCTGGATTCCCGTGGGGGCCGACGACAATTACGCCTCCATCCTGCAACGCAGCTTCGGCATCATGAACTGCACCATTGCCCGCATGGGCATCGAACTGGCCAAGCCCGACATCCTGGTAGACCTTCCCTTCGACTCCTACCACGGCGTGTACGGATATTCGCACGCCCAGGAGATTTGCGAGAAAGGTCGGGAGTTAATGGCGGCCGCACTGGACCAATACGAAAATAATTAGTATCTTTGTAAACTTCAACGCGCTAAAGAAAAACAATGATTATCCATATGAAGAAAATCGTCTTAACCTTCCTGTGCGTCCTGCTAAGCGCAGTGGCTTTTGCACAGTCTGCTGCCATCCTGAACATGGCCCGTGGAGAACTTGAAAAAAGAGGCCTCTCGGAAGCAGAAGTCAGAACCCGCCTGCTGGAAAACGGCATTGACGTAGATGCCATCTCTCCTTCGGATTATCCGGCCTATCAAGACAGAGTCATGGCCATCTTGGACCAGATGGAAGCCGAAAAGAACGGCGGCACTTCTACTGGAGCGCCCGTAAGAGACTCCCTCTATGTTCCCTACCAGCCCATCCCCAGTACTACCGCCAGTGAACAGGCCGCTGAAACCGAGGCAGCCGCCAAACAGGAAGAAGTTACCGAACCAGGCGAAACGGCCATCTACGGCCATACGCTGTTTAGCAACCAGTCTCTGGATATTTTCCGTACTACCGACGGCGCCCAAGCTCCGGACACCTATGTACTGGGCGAGGGTGACGAAGTTCACATCTCCATCTTCGGTTCCTCCCAGACCGAAATTCACCAGCGCATTGCAGCCGACGGTTCCATCCAGCCCACGGGTTCCACCAAGATTTTCTTGAAAGGCCTTACGCTGGCCCAGGCCCGCAGCGCCATCAAGAGCAAGCTGGCCCAGCACTATTCTTTCCGTCAGGACCAGATTGCCGTAACCATTACCACAGCTCGCACTGTCGTGGTCAGTATCTATGGTGAAGTGGGCGTGCAGGGCGGCTTCACCGTAAGTGCCCTCAACACGGCTTTCAATGCCCTGGCTGCTGCCGGCGGCCCCACCGAAATCGGTTCGGTCCGTAATATCCAGCGTGCCCGCGGCGGCAAGACCTCTCGCCTGGACCTGTACAAGTTTATGACCGGCGTCGTCCCAGGAGACCAGTTCGACCTGCAGAACAACGATGTACTCTTTGTTCCGGTAGCCGATAAAGTAGTCACCATCGAGGGTGCCGTAAACCGCCCCATGCGTTATGAGATGATAGACGGGGAAGGAATTGCCGAACTTATCAAATATGCCGGCGGTCTCACCTACAATGCGTACGCCAGCTTTGTGCAGGTAGAACGCTATAACAACGGCGAAAAAGAACTGTTGGACTTTGATCTTGACAATATTCTCTCCGGTTCCCAGATCGTCTCTCTGAAGGGTGGCGACATCGTGCGCGTAAAGGCTTCGGACCGTGTACTGGAGAACTTCGTGTACATTTCCGGAGACGTATACTACGGAGGTAGCTTCAATCTGGATAAGAACCGCAGCCTCTCCTCTCTGCTGGAAAACGCTAAGCCGCGCCATACGGCCCGCACCGACTATTTGCTGGTGCAACGTACAGCCAAGGACGAGACCATGGAAGTGCTCACCGTTCCCTTCCCCGGCATGAACGGAAATCCCGACTTTATACTGCAGGCCCGCGACTCCGTGCGCGTACTTGCCCTCACCAATGTCCGCGACATAGATATACTCACCGTCAGCGGCCAGGTGCGTGAACCCTTTACCCGTCCGTTCCGCACCAACGACCGCATCAGCGTCAGCCAGGCCATCGAGATGGCCGGCGGTCCGCAACTGAACGTATATCCTGTGGCCTACATCTTCCGCAAGGATGTGACCAACGACGCCAAGATGGAATACATCCCCGTCACGTTGGACCAGGCCGAAAAAGTAATGTTGCAGGCCGGTGACGAACTGCGTGTCTACGACAACAGCTCCTACACCAACATGGGCGAGGTGCACATCAGCGGCGCCGTAAAGAATCCCTTCGGCACCACCTTCGACGCATCCCTCTCGGTCCACGACCTCATTACCATGGCCGGCGGCTTTGAAGTGGGCGCCGCCCCGGACCGCGTGGAAGTGTTCCGCCTAAACCTGGACAATCCCAAGGAAGCCGCCTTTGACCTCATTCCCATCCAAGTAGACGAGAACTACAATCCCACCGAGCCCTTCAACCTGATGCCGTACGACCACGTGGTGGTGCGCCAGATGCCCAACTTCGCCTTGGGACGCAGCATAGAGATCAACGGCCGTGTGCGCTATCCCGGAACCTATGTACTGGAAGACAGCCGTACCCAGCTGTCCGAAGTTATCAAGATGGCCGGCGGCCTACTGGACGACGCCTCTCCTTATTCGGTCCTCTTCCGCACCTACAACAACCGCGGTCCTATCGGCGTCAACATCAAGGACGCCCTGCACAATTCCCGCAGAGTCAACTGCGACCCCATCCTCATGGAAGGCGATGTCATTAACATCGTCCGTCAGGAGAACACCGTCACCATCCGCGAGACCGGTACCCGTATCGCCCAGTATGTGCCGGAAGATTTTGCCGCCAGCCAGAAGACTATTACCTACCAAGGCAACCACAATGCCAACTGGTACATCCGGCATTACGCCGGCGGTTACAAGAAGTACGCCGACAAGAACTCCGTCACCGTCACCCTACCCAACAACCAGAGCAACAGTACCAAGAAGTTCCTCTTCTTCAACATTTATCCCAAGGTAGAGCCCGGATCAGTGATTACCCTCTCCATGGACACCAAGCGCCAGGAAAAAGCTCAGGAACCTAAAGAGAAAATCAAGTGGGATCAGATCGCCGCCAGTACCTTGAGCGCCCTCACCTCGGTTGTGTCCATGATCCTGCTCATCGAAAGACTTAACTAGTATGGAAGAAAACCTGAACAATACCAACCTGCCTTACGAGGAAGAGGAAGGCATTGATATCATTGCCCTGGTCAAATCCCTGTGGGATGGCCGCAAGACCATTATCATCTGCACGGCCATTTTCATTGTCCTTGGCCTGGTGGCTGCCATCACCATGAAGCGCACCTACACGGTGAATTCCGTGATGGTACCCCAGTTGGGCAATTCCCGCAGCTCTTCCCTCTCCAGCCTGGCTTCCCTGGCCGGTTTCGACCTGGGAACCACCAACATGTCGGCATCGGATCTTTCTCCGCTGGTATATCCCCAGATCGTGAACAGTGTGCCCTTCCGCAAGGAACTCATGTACACGCCGCTGCACTATGCCAAGGCAGATACTGCCGTAAGCATGTACACCTACGTCAAGGAGTATACCAAGCCCGGCGTCGTCGGCGTGGTCCTCAAGTATACCATCGGCCTGCCCGGCGTTATCATGGGAGCCATCCGGAAAGAAAAACCGGAGCCTACGCTGGGAGGAGGCGGAGATGACGGCACACCCAAGCCCATCCTGCTCACCAAAGACGAGGAAAAGATTATCAAGGCTGTGGGACAATGCGTATCCCTGGCTGTAGACAAGAAGGAAGGTTACCTTACCTTAACAGTAAAGGGTTCCGAACCCCTCCAGACGGCCGAACTGGCCATGAAGGCCCAGGAACTGCTTCAGGACGAGATTACGCGCTTCCGCACCGAGAAAGCCCAGTACAACCTGGATTACGTCCAGGCCCGCTACGACGAAATCAAGGCCGAGGCCGAATCCTACCAGACCGCCCTGGCCAGCGCCCGCGACCGTTCCCAGAACATGGCAACGGTACGCTCCCTGGTAGAGGTAGAGCGTCTGCAGAGCAAGTACGCCGTGGCCAATTCCATCTATTCGGAAATGGCCAAACAGTTGGAACAGGCCAAGATGCAGGTTAAGAGGGACACTCCGGTGCTCACCATCGTCCAGCCCATCACCGTTCCCCGCCAGCCGTCAAACAGCCGTGCCAAGAAACTCATTATCTGGACCTTCTTTGGAGGTATTTTGGGTTGCGGCATTGTCCTGGGCAAGAACTACCTGCCCAAGGTCAAGGAAATGTTCGCTAAAACCGATAAAGATTAAGACCGGTTTCTTCGTCGGCCCTGCGGCCGGGTTTTAAGGACGGATAAGCGTCTACCGTAAGTTCGCAGGCACCGTTAATCTTCGCATCCAGGAGATGACCGCCCACACAGGTGTAGTCCCTCCTGGATGCTGTTATATGCACGTGCAGGTAGGGCTTTCCGTCTTTCTCGGAGATGTTGCCGGTAAGGTTGGTGATCTCCATCTGCTCACTGAAGGTCTTGTCTACATACTGCATGGTGGCAGGATCCAGGAAACGGAAGGTGGCTTCGTTCACGGCACCCAGGCCGCCGATAACGCCGGAAAGGATGTTCTGCTCCTTGCAGAAGGCAGTCAGGGCTTCGATTACACTCACGTGATTGTCCAGGCTCAGGACATAGTGTTGAGCCTCTTGAATGAACTGATACATATTATTCGAAAAGGGAATAGGTTCTTTCCAGGTAGGTGAACGTGTTGTCGATGATCTGGCAACTTTCGGTTTTACCGTCCAGAGTCATGGTAAGGACATTGCCGTCCTGAGTGTACGTGCCCCGCATCACCTGATACAGGACACGGCTGCTTAGCAGCACGCGCGTGAAGGAGCTGTTGGTATCGAAGAGGATGATGCCCGGATAGCCGCTGCTCTCGTAGGTCCAGAAGCTGCCTTTCACGGCCGATGTCCCCTTGTCCTCATTCACGGGGAAATGCATGAACCATACATCGTCCATTAACATCACCTCCGGGAAGAGAGTGCCGACTTCCTGGCCGATAGCCACGTGGCTGCCGGTTTGGGAATAGTATTTCGTGGTCTGTTCCCAGCCGTAAGGAAGGCCTTCGGCGTGGCGGACATTGGAGAAGGTGGCCTCCTTGGCGTGGCCGTCGGACATGCAGTAGATGAGGCGGAAATTATCCTGCTTGATGGTGGTCCAGACACAGTTCTCCAGGCTTTCATAGTCCTGGGGGCGAAAGCTGGAGAAATTCTTGTTCTTGCTGTTCTTCAGATGGGAGAAGGTGCGGACCAGGCGGTTGGAGGTGCCTTCGTCACTGAGAATATCCACGGCGTGACCGTCGGCGGTATAAGTACCGTTGTTGTACTGAACGGCGCCGTTTTCGGTGCTGCGCTGCACAATGGTGGCCCTTTCGTTGGTTCCGAAGTGCACAAAGGCCCTCTGGTCATTGAGTTCATAGACCCAGGACGTGTTGGGAAGGCTGATGTACAGGAAGTCGATATTGCAGGAAACCGCAGTGAGCAGCGTAATCAGGGCAGCTATGGTACGGAAAATGCTTTTCATTCGCAATGGTATATTCTAAGAAACAAAAGTAAGCAATTTTTTTCGTATTTTTGCTCATTAAACCCAAAATGATGAAGAAAGCCATCCTGTTTGCGCTAGCCCTTTTCCTTGGCTTTTCGGCCATAGCCCAAACCATACGCACCAATTACCGCCTGGACGGTAAAACCCATATTTCCACCGATTACGAGGACATCCAGCTGGATGCCGTCCCTGCCCAGATCCGGGTAGAACTCGCCGGCTTCCCCGACGGGTCCACGCTTTACCTCGTGTACGTGAATCTGCAGCAGAAGACGTCTACCGTGGTTCCCCGCGGCGTCAAGATGGCAGCTACCCTCAAAAACGGCAAGCTGGTCCGGATGGAGCAGATCGGTGACGATTCGGCCACCAAGAAGCGTCAGGACAACGGCCTGTTCCTGAACCGCCTCAAGTATGCCGTCGAGTCCCCAGACATGGAAAAACTGGTCCGCGGCATCAAGAGCATCGACATCATTACGGGCTGGAACCCCGACGATTACCTGCAGGCCAGTTTCGCCAACAACGAACTGGGAGACCTGCTCAAGCGTCACTGCGAAGCCATCCTCAAGGCCTCCGAAAATACGGTGGAACTCAAGCAGGCCGAACTCGCCAGCTACACCGAGAACCTGAACAGCATCCTGTCGGCCACCGATCCGGTGGTGGGCCGTGGAGAGAACTACGACTACAACATCCTGCTGTCCCACCTTTATTATAAGAACAACAACCAGGAAGACCTGGACCTGGCCTTCGTCATCGGCACGCAGGAAAAATTCCACATCCCCTACGACGCCGCCGTGCGCTTCATGCTCAATGACGGCAGCGTGATCGGCCTGCTGCAAACCCGCGACGACGTCAATTTCGTCTATGTCTATCCCACGCTGGAAGACCTGTCCCGTATGGTCACCGTGGGCATCAAGACTTTGTCTATTGACTACGAGGACGGCATCCTCACCGACAATTTCCCGCCCCGCGAGGACGAATCCTACACCTTCTCCGAAGCCATCAACCAGCAGCTCCAGCTGCTCCTGGCCGTGAGCCCCAGGTAATCATGTTCAGGCATTGTCATATCCTTCTCTTTGCACTGGCGCTGGGCCTGGCTGTTCCTGCGCAGGCGCAAGTGGTGCTGTTTGAATCTGAGAGTGTCCATTATCAGGCGCCCAAGGTTCCCGACAGCATCGTCTTCGCCGGAGAGACCTGGAGTTTCGATCGCCCGGATATGTACGAGAGGATGGACCGCGAATTCATCGCCTTCACGTATTCCCACACCATTTCTACCCTGATGCTCAAACGGGCCGGACGCATCTTCTCCCAGATTGTGCCCATCCTCAAGGAGAACGGCATTCCGGAGGACCTCAAGTACCTGATGGCCATCGAGAGCAACCTGGATCCCAAGGCCATTTCCTCGGCGGGAGCCGGCGGCCTGTGGCAGTTCATGAAGGGAACCGGACGCGATTACGGTTTGGAAGTGAACGCCGAGGTAGACGAGCGTTTCCATATGGCCAAGGCTACGGAAGCAGCCTGCCAGTACCTGAAGAACGCCTATGAAAAGTACGGGGACTGGATGACCGTAGCCGCCAGTTACAATGCTGGCCAGAACGGCATCAGCCGGCGGATTGACGAGCAGAAGCAATCCCGGGCGATGGACCTGCTGCTCCCCGAAGAAACTTCCCGCTATATGTTCCGCATCCTGGCGGCCAAATATTTCTTCGAGCATCCCGAGAAGTTCGGCTATGTGATCGATCCGGATTCGCAGTATCGGCACAAGGCCCCGCAAAAGACCGTCGAGGTAAGCGGGCCCGTTCCCAACCTGGCCGATTTTGCCAAGGAGCACGGGACCAGCTACTTCCTCCTGCGGGAAGCCAATCCCTGGCTCCGCTCGGACCACCTGACCAACAAGGCCGGAAAGACCTATCTCATTACCATCCCCTAATAGCATGAAAAAAATCTTCTTCCTTCTTGCCAGTCTCTCCGTCGTCATTTCCCTATCGGCCCAGGAGTACGACGGGCAAAGTTGCACTTCCATCATGGTGGGAAAGAAAGCCTCGGCCGACGGCTCGGTGATTACGTCGCACACCTGCGACGGGCGTTACCGCACCTGGGTGCAATGGGAGCCTGCTGCCGATCATAAGCCGGGAGAGATGCATCGCGTCCTCCGGGGCACCATGCATACGAAGTTCCGCGGAGACACCACCGGCGTGAGGCTGATGGGAGAGATTCCGCAGGTGGCGCACACCTACGCCTACCTGAATACGGCCTATCCCTGCCTGAACGAGAAGCAGCTGGCGATGGGCGAGACCACTTTCGTGGGACCGGACACCCTGGTGAACGAAGCCGGCTGGTTTACCATCGAGGAACTGGAGCGGGTGGCCCTCCAGCGGTGCGATAACGCCCGCGACGCCATCCGCCTGATGGGTTCGCTGGCCGAGAAATACGGCTACGGAGATAGCGGCGAATGCCTCACCGTGGCCGATAAGAACGAGGTGTGGCAGTTCGAGATTGTGGGCGTGGGCAAGGACAAGATCGGCGCCGCCTGGGCGGCCCGCAGGGTGCCGGACGACCACGTGGCCATATCGGCCAACATCCCGCGCATCGGCAAGATCAACCGCAAGGACAAGGATCTGATGGCTTCGGCCAATGTGGAGCAGGTGGCCAAGGATAACGGTCTTTGGGACGGGAAGGGAGAATTCGTGTTCTGGAAGGCCTACAATACCGACTACGCCAAGGGGAAGAACTTCAACGACCGCGAGTGGTTCATCCTGAACCATTTCGCTCCCTCGCTGGGACTCACCTACGATATGGACGAACTTCCGTTCTCCGTGAAGCCCGAGAAGCCCGTGGACATCCGCGAAGTGATGGCCCTGTACCGTGAGACATATGAAGGGACGGACTTCGATATGACCAAGAATGTCAAGCTGGACACCCTCGTGAGCCCCGTCGCCAATCCCTGGCTCACTACTACCATGCGCAACACCCTGAACACCATCGCTCCGGGAACGATTGATTTCCGCCGCACGGTGGCCGTGGCCTGGTGCGCCTACTCGCACATCATCCAACTGCGTTCCTGGCTGCCCGACGAAGTGGGCGGCATCTGCTGGCTGTCCCTGGACAATCCCGGGCAAAGCCCGCGCGTGCCGGTCTTCTGCGGAACCACGCAGCTGCCCAAGGCCTACGAAACCTGCGGACAGAAGCAGTACGTGCCTGACTGCGCCCTCTGGCAGTTCCGCCGGGCCAACAAACTCGCCACCCTCGCCTGGCAAAGCACCAAAGAGGGGTTCAATGAAAAGATCATCGGCCTGGAGACTCTTGCCCTGGAAGGCCTGCCTTCGGCCGCGACCTCCCCTGCCGCGCTGAATGCATATACCGAATATATCTATCAGGAAGGCGTCCGCACCTGGAAAGCCCTGGAAGAGAAGTATTGGCTCCAGTTCGGCCTGGGATTCTAATATCAAGGTTATGTCCAACAAGAATCTTACATCCGGAGACCTGCCCCAATATCAGGGCAATTACTCAGAAGATGCTTTCTGGGAGAAGCTCAGGAAGATTGCTTCTAAAGCAGGTGCCAAGGTGGTGTATTATGCCCTGGTGTTGTTCTATACCCTCACCGATCCGGCGACGCCCGTGAAGTACAAGGCCGTTATTGCCGGTGCGTTGGGCTATCTCATCCTGCCCCTGGACTTGCTGCCGGATTTCCTGCCCTTCGCCGGACTTGCCGACGACTGGGCCGCGCTCATTGCGGCGGTGTCGTATGTCCTGTCTTCCATTTCCCAGGAGAACAAGGACAAGGCGCGCGTAAAGCTCAAGGAGTGGTTCCCGAACGCCCGTCCGGAGGATTTGGGGGATATTGCATAGAATCGGGATTTGCCCGCCTGCGGCGGACACTTCCCTGCCCCTGCGGGGGGCCAATGTACGAGCATAGCACAGACGCCCAGATGCTTCGCATCTTGGTCATTTGTCACAAAAAGAGACCGTTCAAGCAAGCTTGACGGTCTCTTTTTGCAACAAACGCCACGGACAAGCCGTGGCGTCTGTGCCTTTCGTGATTCCGTTGGGACTCGAACCCAAGACCCACAGCTTAGAAGGCTGTTGCTCTATCCAGCTGAGCTACGGAACCATCCTCAATGGGAGTGCAAAGTTAGTGTTTTTTTCACAAATGTACAATTACGCTTTTTTCTTGATTTTCCACCCAATCAGGGCCACCAGGAAGGACATGAGGGGCGACAGGATGTTGAAGAAGCAGAAGGGAGCGTAAAGGAGGGTGGGGACCGACAGGATGGTGGCCTGGGTCATACCGCAGCTGGACCAGGGGAAGAGAGGCGAGGTGACTGTGGCAGAGTCTTCCACGCTGCGGGACAGGAGTCTCCCTTCGTAGCCGTCTTTCTCGTAGGTATGCCGATAGAGGTTGGACGTAAGGATCACGGACAGGTATTGGTCCGACACAATGCCGTTGAGGGCTGTTCCGGTTACCACGGTAGAGCCCACCAGGCCTGCGCGGGTGCGCGTGAGGGGTTGGAAGACGCGGGAAAGGTCGGCAATCATGCCACTGCCCTGCATGGCGGCGCCGAAGCACATGGCGCAGATTATCAGGAAGATGGTATTGAGCATGCCCAACATGCCGCGGGTTGCCACCAGTTGGTTCACCTCGGGGACGCCGGTATCCAGCGACACCGAATTATAGGTAGTTTCCACAATGCCGGCGAAGAAGATGCGGGCACTGGAACCGCTGGTGACTCCCTGGCCGATGTTACGCACAATCTCGGGCTGGAAAACCAGGGCGGCGACGGCTGCCGCAATCACCGACAGGGCCAGGACGACGAGGGCCGGCATCCTGCGCCAGATGAGGAACACCGTGAGCGCCGGAACCAGCAGGAGCCAGGGCGTGATGTGGAAGGTCGATGCCAGGGTGCCGGAATAGACTTCCATGGCGAGGCCGGGGTTTCCCCCGTGGGTGAAGCCCAGCACGGTGAAAACGGCCAGCGTGATGACAAACGACGGCACCGTGGTAAAGTACATATAATGGATGTGCTCGAAGAGGTCTACCTTATTGATGGACGAGGCCAGCACGGTGGTGTCGGACAGAGGCGAAATCTTGTCGCCGAAGTAGGCGCCCGAGATGATGGCACCGGCGGTCATGGCGTCGGAGAAACCTTCGGCCCGACCGATTCCCAGCAGGGCCACACCTACCGTGGCGATGGTGGTCCAGGAGGAACCTGTCATCACTGAAACCAGGGCACACAGCGCGCAGGCGGTGAGCAGGAAGACCTTGGGGCTGATAATCTTGATACCATAGTAGATGAAGGCCGGAACCACGCCGCTCATGGTCCAGGTGCCGGAAATGGCACCGATGAGCAGCAGGATGAGGATGGCGCTGGCCACGCTCCCCACATTCCCTACAATCTCCTGCTCGAAATTGCTCCAGGGAATCTTGTACGCCCAGATTCCCAGGCCGATGGCAACGCCCGCCGCAGCCAGCAGGGCTACCTGCGAAGCACCCAAAATGGAATCGGCCCCAAAGATGGAGATATCCAGGGCCAGCAGTACTACCAGCACCGCAAGGGGGATCAGCGCCAGCAGGGTTCGCTTTACACTTGTTTTCATGGGCGCAAAGATACGGAATTCTTGCGAATTGCAGGAATTTCCTTAACTTTGTTAGACTAACACTGGATAAACTATGACCTTTACCATGATTGTAGAGCTGCTCATCGTTCTGGCAGCACTGTATGTGGGTTCCCGTTATGGCTCTCTGGCCCTGGGTGCCATCTCCGGCATCGGCCTGGCCATCCTGGTCTTCGGCTTCGGCCTCAAGCCCGGCACGCCTCCCACCGACGTTATTTATATCATCATCGCCGCCGTCACCTGCGCCGGTACGCTGCAGGCCTCGGGCGGTATGGACTGGATGATCCAGGTGGCCGAAAAGATGCTTCGAAAGCATCCCGAGCACATTACCTTCCTGGGACCGCTGGTAACCTTCTTCCTCACCGTCCTGGTGGGTACGGGCCACGTAGTCTATACCATCATGCCCATCATCTGCGACATCGCCCTCAAGAAGGGAATCCGCCCGGAGCGCCCCTGTGGTGTGGCTTCCGTGGCCTCGCAGGTGGGTATCACCTGCTCGCCCATCGCCGCGGCCGTGGTGGCCTTCGTCACCATCTCCAACGCCAACGGCTATATGGTTAGCATTCCGCAGGTGCTCATGGTCACCATCCCCGCCTGCGTGGTGGGCCTGATGTGCGCCGCTGCCGCCTCCTACAAACGCGGCAAGGACCTGGACAAGGATCCTGCCTTCCTGGCCCGCAAGGCCGACCCTGAAATGTTCCAGTATATGTACGGCAACACCGCTACCACCCTGGACAAGGTCATTACCAAGGAAGCCAAGGCTTCGGTGTTCGTCTTCCTGGGTTCCCTGCTCATTATCGTGGGCTTCGCTTTCTGCCAGATGATCCACGTTTCCAACGGAGATACCCTGGCCAAGGCCATCAACCTGCCCAAGATGAATATCTGCATCCAGATCATCATGCTTATGGCCGCAGCCTGCAACATCATGTTCTGCAAGGCCCAACCCAAGAAAGCCGTGGCCGGCGCCGTCTGGCAAAGCGGCATGGTGGCCGTGGTTGCCATCTATGGCATTGCCTGGCTGGCCGATACCTACTTCGGCAACTATATGGACCAGATGAAAGTGATGCTGGGAGATATGGTCTCCAATTATCCCTGGAGCATCGCCCTCGTTTTCTTCCTGGTTTCCGTGCTCATCAACTCCCAGGGCGCCGTGGTAGTAGCCATGCTGCCCCTGGCCTATGAACTGGGCATTGCCGGTCCCGTGCTGCTGGGCGTCCTTCCCAGCGTATACGGCTACTTCTTCATCCCCAACTATCCCTCCGACATCGCCACGGTCAACTTCGACCGCTCCGGCACTACCGTCATCGGCAAGTACCTGCTAAACCACTCCTTTATGATGCCGGGCCTCATCAGCGTGGGCGTAAGCACCATCCTGGGATATCTGATCACCAACGTCATCTTCGCCGGCTATTTCGCCAGCTTTATCCAGTAGGAAGCCTGGACGTCAAATAGCTGAATATAAGATAATTACAAACCGACGGGTGCACTTCCAGGTGCACCCGTCGGCTTACACTTAATTGACAGTCAAAGACTTACTGTACAGCCTACTTCACCATGCCGCTGAAGCCCATGAAGGCCAGGGCCAGGATACCCACGCTGATGATGGCGATGGGCACGCCCTTGAAGGCCTTGGGCACGTTGTTCAGGGCCAGGTGCTCGCGGATACCCGCGAAGATGACCATGGCCAGGCCGTAACCCAGGGAAGTGGCGAAGGCATAGACCAGGGCCTGACCCAGGTTGAGCATGCCGCCGGGAACGAAGGAGAACTCCTTGGTAACCACGTTGATGGCGACACCCAGCACGGCGCAGTTGGTGGTGATGAGGGGCAGGAAGATACCCAGGGCCTGATACAGGGACGGGGAAACCTTCTTGAGCACAATCTCTACCATCTGCACCAGGGCAGCGATGACCAGGATGAAGGCAATGGTCTGCAGGAAGGTGATGCCCAGCGGAACCAGCAGGTACTGATTGATCAAATAAGTAACCAGGGTGGCCAGGGTTATCACGAAGCACACGGCCATGGACATACCGGTGGCGGTGGACAGCTTATTGGATACGCCCAGGAAGGGGCAGATACCCAGGAACTGTGCCAGGACGATATTGTTGACGAAAATCGCCGAAATAATAATCAGAAAGTATTCCATAGCCTAGTTCTTTTTGACGAATTTGTTGAACAGAACCATCAGGTAACCCAGGCACAGGAAGGCGCCGGGAGCCATCACGAAGGCCAGCATGCCGTCGTTACCGCCGATGAAGTTGTAGCCGAAGGCACTGCCGCTTCCCAGGATTTCACGCACCAGGCCCAGCACGGTGAGCGAGCAGGTGAAGCCCAGACCCACGCCGATGCCGTCCAGGGCGCTCTCCCCTACGCCATGCTTGTTGGCGAAGGCTTCGGCGCGACCCAGCACGATGCAGTTAACCACGATGAGCGGGATAAACAGGCCCAGGGTCTCGTACATGGCCGGAGTGAAGGCCTGCATGAGCAGCTGCAGCAGGGTCACGAAGGTGGCGATGACCACGATGTAAACGGGGATGTGCACCTTATCCGGCACGATAGGGGCGATGGCCGATATGGCCATGTTGCTCAGGACCAGCACAAAGAGCGTGGCAAGGCCCATGGACAGGCCGTTGACGGCGCTGGTGGTAGTAGCCAGCGTAGGGCACATACCCAGCAGGAGTACGAAGGTAGGGTTGTTCTTGACCAACCCGTCGGTAATCATTTTGAATTTACTCATGTCTCTCTCCTCCATTGATTTCGGCAAACACTTTCAGGGCGTTCTCTACGGCCAGGGTATAGGCGCGGGAGGTGATGGTAGAAGCCGTGATGGCATCCACGTCACCGCCGTCCTTCTTCACGGACAGTTTCTTGATGGAAGGGTCGAAGCCCCGCCACTGGTCCAGGAACTTGGGGTCCGAGGTACACTTGGCACCCAGACCGGGAGTCTCGGCGTGGGAAAGCACGGAGGTGTTGTACACCACACCATCGGGGGTTACGCCCACAATGAGGGACAGGGGTCCGCCGAAGCCCACGGTAGTGGTTTCGACGGCATAGCCCACCAGGGTTTCACCGTCCATGGCCGTAAAATAATGGCCATATTCATTGTACTCTACCTCGGTGAAGTGGGGCAGAACCTGGGCGATAGCCTGGTTGGTCTTTTCGGCGGCTGCTGCCGCAATGGGCTCCTTGGTCAGGACATAGGCGCCGCCCAGCACCGCACTGCAAAGCAGGCAGGTCAGGCCCAGCACCAGCACCATATTGGTAAGATTGGATTTTGCTGCCATGGCTTATTTCCTCCCGAATTTTTTCTGTTTGAACCACATGTTCAGCAGCGGCACAACAGAGTTCATGATAAGGATGGCGAAGGAAACACCTTCGGGATACGAGCCGAAGTAACGGATCATCATGGTAAGGAAGCCGATTCCAACGCCGAAGACCACGCCGCCCCACAGGCTCATGGGAGATGTCACATAGTCGGTGGCCATGAAGCAGGCACCCAGGATGAGACCGCCGGTGAGCAGGTTGAACAGAGGATCGGTGAAACGGGAAGGATCGATGCTCCAGAAGATGAGGGACGTAAGGGCCACGGTGGCGAAGATACTGAGCGTAATCCAGGGCTTGATGACCCGGCGGCAGCAAAGATACACGAAGCCGGCCAGCAGGGCCAGGGCGCAAACTTCACCGGCGCTGCCGCCCAGATTGGCGAACAGCAGGCTCTTGTAATCATAGGCCGATGTAAGCTCCTGAATGGTAGAACCCTGCATCAGACCTTCCTGGATGGCACCCAGCGGAGTGGGACCGGAAATGGCGTCGGCGCCAAACAGGCCCTGCGGATGATTCCAGGTGGTCATATAAGTAGGGAAGGAAACCAGCAGGAACACGCGGCCCACCAGGGCGGGGTTCCAGATGTTCTGGCCGATGCCGCCGAAGGTCATCTTGGCTACGCCGATGGCAACCACGGCGCCGATGAAGATAACCCACCAGGGCGTGGTATATGGCACGTTCAGGGCCAGCAGGATACCGGTGATGACGGCCGAATAGTCGGCGATGGTGGAAGGCTGTTTCAGCAAATACTTGGTGATGGCCCATTCCAGCAGCACGCAGGAGGCCACGCTCACGCACAGCACCAGCAGTTCCTGCCAGCCGTAGAAGACCACGGAGCAGATAACGGCCGGGATGAGCGCAATCACCACGTCACGCATCAGGGACTTGGTAGAGTCCTTGGAGTGGATATGGGGTGAAGGGGATACTAACAATTTACTCATAGTCCATTACTTTTTAGCGGCTTCGGCAGCGGCCTTGGCGGCGGCTGCGCGTGCACGGATGGCACCTAAGACAGAGCCCTTACCCAGGCGGATGCTATCCAGCAACTGGATGTGGGCGGGGCAGGAATACAGGCAGCAGCCACATTCGATGCAATCCTGGGCGGCGTTGGCCTCGAGGGCCTCGACGTCCTTGTTGCGGGCAAGACGGACCAGCAGGAAAGGCTCCAGTCCCATCGGGCAGGCTTCGGCGCATTTGCCGCAGCGGATGCAGTTGGATTCAGGGGCGCGGCGCGTCTGGGCCTCGGTGAGGAACAGCAGGGCGCCCGTACCCTTGACGGTAGCGGCGTCCAGGTTGGACACGGCGCGACCCATCATGGGACCGCCGCTGATGATCTTGGCAGCATCGGCCGGTACACCTCCCAAATAGTCGATGATGTAGGAAAGCGGGGTGCCTACGCGCACCAGCAGGTTGGCCTGCTTGGGGAAGCACTCGCCGGTAACGGTGACCGAGTTGTCTACGATGGGCTTGTTCTTCTGCACGGCGTCGTACACGGCAAGGGCGGTGGCCACGTTCTGGACCACGGCACCTACGCTGATGGGCAGGGCGCCGGAACCCACCTGACGGTGCATCACAGCGTCGATGAGCTGCTTTTCACCGCCCTGCGGATAACGCATCTTCATAGACATAACCTCGATGCCCTGGTAACCCAGTTTTGCAATGACTTCCTTGATATGGGCGATGGCCTCGGGCTTGTTCTCCTCGATGGCGATGGTGCAGGGAACGTCTCCCATCACCTTGCGCAGGATAGCGGCACCTACAACCACCTGTTCGCCCTTCTCCAGCAGGGTGCGGAAGTCGGAGGTCAGGTAAGGTTCGCATTCGCAGCCGTTGATGATCACGCGCTCGCACTTGGAGCCCGGAGGCGGCGACAGTTTCACGTGCGTGGGGAAGGTAGCACCGCCCAGGCCTACCACGCCGCCCAGGCGGATCTTCTCGATGGTAGCCTTGTTGTCTTCGGGCAGGGTGGTGATGAGGGTATCAGTAGTGTCGATGCCTTCCAGCCATTCATCGCCTTCCACGGCAATCTCGATGTGCGTGGACGGGCGGCCGGCCAGGTCGGGACGCGGGCCGATGGATTTGACGGTACCGGAAACGGAGGAATGGATGAAGGCGCTCACGAACCCGCCGGGTTCTGCAATCACCTGACCCACCTTCACTTTGTCGCCCACGGCCACACAGGGCACGGAAGGTGCGCCGATGTGCTGGGCTACAGAGATGTACACGGTAGGAGCAATGGGAAGCGGCTGGATGGGGCACTCCCGGGAAATCTTATTGTCGTGCGGGTGTACGCCACCCATGGAGAATGTAGGTTTACTCATCTTTCTTTTCCTCCTTCACTGCTTTAGCGGCAGCAGCAGCTTCGGCAGCTTTCTGCTGACGTTCCTTGATACGGGTCTTGACGGCATCCTTATCCAGGGGTTTCGGGAAGTTGACGCCGTGGATGGCGTTGGTGGGGCACATGGCCTCGCACTCGCGGCAAAGTTTGCACTTGGCGGGATCGATGTAGGCCACGTTGTTCTCTACCACGATGGCGTCGTGCGTGCAGGTCTTGGCGCAGATGCCGCAGCCGATGCAGGCGTTGGCGCAGGCCTTCTTGGCCACGGGGCCCTTGTCCTTGTTCACGCAGGACACGAACATACGCATGCCGCGGGGGCCTTTCGGACGCAGCTCGATCAGGAGCTTGGGGCAGGCCTTGACGCAGGCACCGCAGGCGGTGCACTTCTCCTGGTCTACCACCGGCAGGCCGGTAGCGGGATCCATGGAAAGGGCGCCGAACTGGCAGGCGTTCACGCAGTCACCGCAACCCAGGCAGCCGAAGGGACAGCCGGTGTCACCGGTGTACAGGGTGGCTTTAACCTGGCAGGAGGCGTAACCGTCGTAATCGTTCACGCGGGGACGGGCCTCGCAGGTACCGTTACAACGGATAACGGCTACCTCGGGAGCCTTGGCTTTAACCTCGTACCCCAGGATAGCCGCCACCTTGGCCATGGTGTCGTTGCCTCCCACCGGACAGAAGTTGTTGTCCAGGTTGGGAGCCTTCACGGCAGCCTCGGCAAAGGCACGGCAGCCGGCGAAACCGCAGCCGCCGCAATTGGCGCCGGGCATGGCCTTCTCTACCTCGTCGATGCGCGGATCTTCCTCTACCTTGAACTTCTGGGCTACCAGATAGAGAACCAGCGCAAGCACCAGGCCGAGAACGGTCACAACCGCAATGGTCCAAATAATAGTACTTGTCATAGTTTATCCTTTTATCATAAAAATATATACGTTCCTCAACTTGTCTCTCATCAAGTACAGGACAAGATAGTAAATGCCGATGGCGCCCAGGCCCACGAGGCCGGTAACGGCTTCCTGGACACCCAGGCCGATGAGGCTCAGGATCACGGCCAGCAGGATGATCAGGGGGATGCAATAGGCCAGCCACACGGCTTTCAGGCCCATGGTAGCCTTGAGCAGCACCTCAACCTCGTCTCCCACGCCATAGGTGGCGTAGGGGTCCGTGGGAACTTCCACCGCTTTCTCGGCCACTTCGGCCATGCCGCACAGGCCCGCGGCGTGGCAACTCCCGCACGCACTCTGCTGCTGAAGAACCACCGTGGTTACCTCCGGGGTTATCTTGATAACCTTTCCTTTATGTGATACACTCTCCATTTATTTCTTAGCTGTAAGGGGGAACTTGAGGCCTTCCCAGCCCTTGAGCCAGGCCCACATGGTTCCCATTTTCAGGGGTACCATCACCGCCAGGGGCAAGTGGTTGTCGTCGTCCGAAAACCACACCAGCATTTCCTGGTTCCCTTCGAAAATGGCACCGGCCACCAGCGAGCAGGAGAAACGCAGCGCACGGAACTTGCCCTTCTTGCGCACGCGGAACTCTTCCTGACCCCAGTAGGTGACGTGAATCTTATAGACTTCGTCGTCGATGGCAAAGGGAACCTCTACGGATTGTCCCATCCCGGCCTGGCGCCAGTCCAGCGAACGAAGGTGATAGATGAGGGTGACGATGTCGTACGACATCCCCTGCACCGGAATGTCCTTCCATGCAGGCGGCTGGCCGTTGAAGGCGACATCGGCCCGGATAATTCCCGCCTCCCAGTCATATATATAATGGTTGGCGGCGGTATAGGAGTTCTGATAGGTGTCCCGGATGGCTTCCAGCGGCCGGTGCTCCTGAGGCACGAACCAGCTCTGGAAATGCTCCCGCATCCGGTAGAAGACATCGAAGAAGGGGGCCGTCTTCACCAGGCACTCGGAGTGATATACCTGCACGGAATCCTGGCCATAGGGCACTCCCTCCAGGATCAGACGGGCCTGGGCCACCTCCGTATTCACGGCGCCCCACTTGTACATAATGCCCATGTACACGTGTTCTCCGGCCTGGAAGGGCTCCTCTTTACAAAGCGGAATTCCCTGGGCCGAAAGCGCCAGGGAAACCAGCATGGTACATCCTATGAGTAAGAGCCGACGCATCCTAGAAGTCGCTCTGGCTGTCGAAATTGTAATCGGTGCCGGCGGCGGATGGCTCGTTGGCGGCACTGGCCACCGGCCCGCGGCTGGCATAGGCGTCCAGGCTTTGGTCCGGTTCTACGAACTTCACCTGATTGGCCTTGTACTTCATTTCAATGTCGCAGACCTCGCCGTTACGATGCTTGGCTATGACGATGTAGGCTTTCTCCTTGTCTTCGGGGTTGTCGGACATGCCCACGAAATCGGGGCGGTGGATGAAAATGACCATATCGGCATCCTGCTCGATGGAACCCGATTCACGAAGGTCGCTGAGCTGGGGCTTGCCAGTGCCGCCCGTGCGCTGAACCGCATTACGGGACAGCTGCGACAGGGCGATGATGGGGATGTTCAGTTCCTTGGCCGTGGCCTTGAGGGTACGGGAAATGGCCGCCACTTCCTGTTCTCGCAGGCCGCGCAGTTCCACGGGGCCCTGCATCAGTTGCAGGTAGTCTACCACGATGAGACGCACGCCCTTCTGCTTTACCAGGCGCTTGGCCTTGGTGCGGAATTCCATAATGGGAATACCGGGCGTATCGTCAATGTAGAGCGGAGCCTTGGACAGACGGCGCAGGGTTTCTTCCAGCTGGGTCCATTCGTATTGCTCCAGCTTGACGCCGCCCTTGATCTTTTCTCCGGACAGACCGCTTTCGGTGGTGATGAGACGCTTGCCCAACTGGTCTGCGCTCATTTCCAGGGAGAACACGGCTACCGGCATATTGGCGTCTACCGCCGCATTGCGGGCGATGTTAAGGGCGAAGGCGGTTTTACCCACCGAAGGACGGGCGGCCAGGATGATGAGGTCGCTCTTTTGCCAGCCCTGCGTGACGCGGTCGATGGACGGATAGCCGCAAGGCACGCCGGAAGGACCGGTGATGCCCTGCAGTTCCTGCAGATTGTCCAGCACGGAATTGATGATGGAGCCGATGTCCTGAACGTCTCGCTTTACGTTGTTCTGAATGGCCGAGAACACCTTGGTCTGGGCGTTGTCGATAAGGTCGTCCACGTTGGTGGACTCGTCGAACGACTGTTTCAGAATCTCGTAGGACGCAGTGATCAGATCCCGCTGGATGGTTTTCTGCTTGAGGATCTTAATATAGTATTCGATGTGGGCCGCCGCGCCGATGTTCTGCGACAGGCCGGCCAGCACCACGGGACCGCCAATGGCTTCCAGATTGCCCTGGGCCCGGAGTTTTTCGCTCACGGTGACCAGGTCTATGCTCACGTGCTCGTTCACCAGCTCCGACATGGCCTCGAAGATCATGCGGTGCTGGGGATCGTAGAAACAGGAAGCCGAGAGCTCTTCCATAGACTCGTCTATGGTGGCGGGCTCTACGAGCATGGCACCCAGCACGGCTTCTTCCACGTCCAAAGCCTGAGGGGGTTTGTTCCCCATCAGGGCTTCCAGGTTCAAAGGTTCCTGGGAACGCGGTTTTTTACGGCTGGTTTCGGCCATGGAATACTAGGCAGAGAAATCGGGGTTGATGATGATACGGCCGCAGTGCTCGCAGATAATGAGCTTCTTGTTGGAAGCGATTTCTACGCGGCGCTGAGGGGTGATGGTGTTGAAGCAGCCTCCGCAGGAGTCGCCGTTATAGATGCCCACCACAGCCAGGTGGTTGTGTACGCTGGCGCGGATGCGCTCGTAGGCGCTCATGGTACGGGCGTCGATCTTGGCGGCGCAGGCCTCGCGGCGCTCACGCAGCACGGCCTCTTCCTTGGCGGTCTCTTCCACGATGGTCTCCAGCTCCTGCTTCTTGGCGGCCAGGTCTTCCTGACGGATACCCAGACGGTCCTTGAGTTCGTCCAGTTCGGCCTTCTTGGCGCCCATCTCATAGCGGGTGTCGTTGATGGTCTTTTCGGCAATCTGGCGAAGCAGTTCCTGGTTCTCGATTTCCTTGTTCAGGGAATCGTACTCGCGGGAGTTGGAGATGGTCTCCAGCTGGCGCTGATACTTCTCGATAATGCTTTCGTGCTCGGCGATGGCCAGTTTTGCATCGGCAATGTTGCGGTTGAACTGGTCCAGGATGGCGCTGATGCCAGCGCTGCGCTCCTTGAGGCCGGCGATCTCTTCTTCCAGGGCGGCTACCTCGGCAGGCAGTTCGCCGCGCAGCTGGATGATCTTGTCAATTTCGGAATCCGCGGCCTGAAGCTCGTACAGGGTCTTGAGCTTCTCCTCTACGGGCATATCGGAATCGGCGAAACTTTTCTGCAGGGACACAAAAGTCTCATGATTGTCGATAGGGGCCTGCACTTTGGCGGCGGGGGTTTTCTTGGTACTTGCCATAAAATATAAATCGATTTATTTTTACATCAAAAAGTAGTGGACCGGATTGCTCCTGTCCAGCGCGCTGCTTTTGTAGCTTGCAAAGGTAGGGAATTTTTTCCGGATTTCCTCAACGAAAATGTCTACAATCTCTACTTCGCTCTCAAAATGGCCCACATCCATGAC